>Ga0209168_10000041_pt1 | contig 148079 bp, 131 predicted proteins | sample Coa_R1_FD_187156 | JGI IMG/M metagenome (GOLD analysis project Ga0209168, IMG submission 187156) | Surface soil microbial communities from Centralia Pennsylvania, which are recovering from an underground coalmine fire - Coalmine... | ecosystem: Environmental > Terrestrial > Soil >...
GCAACGGAATTGATCATGCGGAGCTTGCTCTTCTTGCTCCGCCACTTCTCAAAAGCGATCTCTATGCCACGCAGCACGGCTTCCAGAGGAATACCGGCGTTTTTCCAGCCTTCGACAAGCGCCCAGTCGAGCGTCGACATCAACCACATGCCGGTGCCGCGCGTCTTCCGGAAATGATCCTCAACCTCGGTGAAGTAATTGAAGTAGTTTGAGGGGTGCCAGTCTATTTCGTCTTGTTCCGATGCCATATCATTTCGAGGCCTTGGAGCGTCAGGTCCTCGTTTACTTCCTGGATTAACCGTGAGGCTTGCTTGATGAGGTGAGCCTGCCCGCCGGTGGCGATCGTCTTCGTCTCGGGGCCGAGTTCGGCGATCACGCGCTCCAGGATTCCATCAATCAGACCCACGAAGCCATAGTAAAGGCCTGACTGGATGCTGCCAACCGTGTTGGAGCCGACCAGCTTTTCGGGACGCCGGAAGTCGACCACCGGAAGACGCGCCGTTCGCGCCGCCAGCGACTGAATCGAGATTCCGATGCCGGGGCAAAGCAGGCCGCCGAGATATTCGCCGTTTCTGGAGACCACGTCGAAGTTGATGGTGGTGCCGAGGTCTGCGACCACGCAGGGCCCACCGTACAGTTGAAACGCCGCGACGCCATTCACCACGCGGTCCGCGCCGACCTCGCGCGGGTTGTCATACAGAACTCGAATTCCAATGTCAGTGTCGGGGGTGATAAAGAGCGGCTCGCAGTGAAAGTACTCGCGAGCCATGGCCTCCAACTGGCCGTCCAGCGGCGGGACGACGCTGGCGATCACTACGCCGTCAATCTTGGTCGGCTCGAACAGGTTTCGCATCAGCACGCCAAGTTCATCCGACGTCTGTTCTCGAATCGTGCGCAGGCGCCACGTCTTCGCGAGTTTGCGATTCTCGAACAGTCCGATCGTGATGTTGCTGTTTCCTGTGTCGATGGCTAGGAGCATGGTCGTACACCTCCTGCGATGATTTGGTGGAGCTTGCCGTCGTCGCCCTGAAGCATGAGAAAGCCTGCGGCGTTCAGCCCCGCAGTGGTGCCGTTCAGGACGTGATCGCCTTGATCCACCGTCACCCGGCGGCCGCTCACATAGCTCGAGGCTTGGGTGAACAGGCGCAGAATCGGGTCGGCGCCTTCACTGGCGAGGAGACCGCAATAGGAGTCGATGTCGGGCAACAGTTCAGAGATGATTTGTTCGCGCGAATGGATGCGGCCCGACGCGATTCGAAGGGACGTTGCGATGGCGGCGATTTCGCCGGGAAATGCCGGCTGATTCACATTGATGCCAATACCGGCGACAATCGCGGGGGGTTCGAACTGCGTCAGAATGCCGCAACACTTCTTCCCGCCCGCAAGCACGTCGTTCGGCCAACGAATGTCGCAGGTGACGTCCGTGGCTTTGTGGATAGCGTTTACAACTGCCAGCCCGAGCGCGAGCGTCACAAGCGGCAGCCTGTCCGGACCGACGGGCAGGCGGAGGATGAGCGACATGTAAATGCCCGATTCCGGTTCAGAATGCCAATGCCGGCCATAGCGCCCGATTCCCGCGGTCTGCTCTTCGGCTCCTACAGCCGTTCCATGCGGGGATCCCGAGGCCGCCAGCCCGGTCGCGACCTTCATCGTCGAATCGATCACGTCGTGCCATTCGATATGCCGTGCTGGGAAGCGAGCGCGCAATCGTTCCAGGTCAATGGCCATCGCTATTCGAGTTGCAGCCGGAAGTTGATGTCGACCGCACGGGCGGAGTGCGTGAGGGCGCCAACGGAGACGTAATCGGCGCCCGCCTCGGCGTAGGCCCTCACATTCTCCAGCGTAATTCCGCCTGAAAGCTCGACCGTCGCCCGGCCCTTAATGTGGTTGATCCACTCGCGGGCTTCGGCTGGATTCAAGTTGTCGAGCAAGAGGTGTGTGGCGCCGGCTGCCAGAGCCTCGTTCAGTTCCGCCCGCGTGCGGACTTCAATCTCTACCGGCACGTTCGCGTTCTTGACACGCGCCAAGGCGGCCGTGACGCCGCCCGCCGCGGTGATGTGGTTGTTCTTGATCAGCACTGCGTCATAGAGACCCATGCGATGGTTGGTAGCGCCGCCGGCTTTGACCGCCGCTTTTTCTAGGAGGCGCAGGCCGGGGGTCGTTTTGCGCGTATCGAGGATGCGGCACCTGGTTCCGGCGACGGCATCGACGTATTTGCGTGTCAGTGTTGCAATGCCGCTCATGCGTTGCAGAAAATTGAGAGCTACACGTTCGTGGGTCAGAAGCTGCCGCGCCGGCCCGCGCACGGTGGCAAGGGTCTCGCCAATTTCGATCTCGACGTGGTCGAATAGCAGTGGCAACACCTCCAAGCCCGCAACCACAATCGGCTCGCGCGCAATGAAGCGGCCCACAGCCCCGGCATCCGCCGGCACGCACAACTCCGTCGTGATGTCGCCGGAGCCGACGTCCTCGTCGAGTGCCCGGCTGACAATGTCCTCGATGCTCATTGCATGCTGGCCAGGGCCGCCTGGTTCTTTTCAAGCTGGGCCTGGTATTCGGCGCGTTTTTGACGCAGCCCGTCCACGACATGCGCGGGAGCGCTCAACAGGAATCTTTCGTTCGCGAGTTGGCGGTCCTTGTCGCCGATCAACTTCATCAACTGCTCGTTTTCCTTATTGAGCTTAGTTCGCTGTCCCTCAACATCGACGGCGGGCAGTTCCAGCAACAGGTCGAAGTCGGGCGTCGAGCGAACAGCGCCTTCCAGGTTCTGCGCCTTCTCATTGCGGATGTCGAGCTTCACATTCGCCAGTTTCTCCACAACGTGATGTTCAACGCCTTTCGAGCCGTTGTGGCAATACAAGACGCCGTGCAGCGTTTCCTTCTTGTCCAGTTTGTGATCGGCCCGCAAAGTCCGCGCCGCCGTGATCATCTCCTGCAGCAGGCCCATCTCCCGTTCCGCCGCTTCGTCGAACGCACCCGGCAGCGGGTACTTCGCGCGCGCAATCGAGCTCTCCTGGCCAAGCCGGTGCCATAGTTCCTCGGTTATGAACGGCATCACGGGATGCAGCAGACGCAGATACGCGCTGAACACGTTCAGCAGGTTTCGCCAATGGTTGGTCAGGCCGGAGTTGGGGCTCAGGCGCAGCTTCTTGATTTCGAGATACCAGTCGCAGAAATCGCCCCAGAAGAAGTGCCATAGCGTGTCGGTCACCTCGTGATAGCGGTGCTGCTCAAATGCCCGATTCACAGTGTCGGCGGCGCGATGGAAGCGGCTCCAGATCCAGCGGTCTTCGAGCGTCTCGGGCTCAGCCGGGTCGGGTATCGAGGGCTCCAGGCCAGCGGATTCCAGGTTCATGAAGATCAGCCGCGACGCGTTCCAGAGCTTGTTGGCAAAACTGCGCGCCGCGCCCACCCGATCTTCGGAATAAGCGATATCCGATCCGGCGCCGGCGCTCACCATCAGAGCCATCCGGAAGGCATCGGTGCCGTACTTTTCCGTGACCTCGAGAGGATCGACCACATTTCCCTTGGTCTTCGACATCTTCTGGCGCTCGGCATCGCGCACGAGCCCGTGGATGTGAACCTGGCGGAATGGAACCTGACCCGTGAGCTCCATTCCCATCATGATCATGCGGGACATCCAGAAGAAGATGATGTCGAAGCCGGTGATGAGGAGGGACGTCGGATAGTAGGTGGCGAGATCCTGCGTTTCGTCGGGCCAGCCCATTGTTGAAAACGGCCATAAGCCCGAGCTGAACCAGGTGTCGAGAACGTCGGGATCCTGCTCGATGCGCGTGGACCCGCAGTGCGAGCACACCTCAGGCGGGGTCCGCGTCACCGTGAACTGGTTGCACTCGGCGCAATGCCAGGCAGGAATGCGGTGACCCCACCAGAGTTGGCGCGAGATGCACCAGTCGCGGATGTTGTCCATCCAGCGGAAGTAGGTTTTGTTCCAGTTATCGGGAACAAACTGGATTCTGCCGTCCTCCACCGCCGCCTTGGCCTTTTCCGCGAGCGGCTTCATGCGCATGAACCACTGCGTTGACACGAGCGGTTCCACGATAGTCTTGCAGCGGTCGCATTTGCCGATGGAGAGCGTGTAAGGTTCGATCTTTTCGAGCAGGCCCAGTTGTTCCAAATCGATGACGATCCGCTTGCGCGCGGCGAAGCGATCGAGACCGGCGTATGGGCCCGCCTCCGGCGTCATCTGGCCGTTGTAATCGATCACCTGAATGTGCGGCAGGTTGTGACGCTTACCGGCCTCCAGATCGTTCGGATCGTGCGCCGGTGTGACTTTCACGACACCCGTGCCGAATTCGGGCTGCGCCAGTTCGTCGAAGATCACCGGAATGTAGCGGTTCATCAGAGGCAGTAGCACCGACTTTCCGGAGAGGTGCTCATACCGTTTGTCGCGCGGGTTCACGGCGACGGCAGTGTCGCCCAGCATCGTTTCCGGCCGCGTCGTAGCGACCACTACATACTCGGAGGAATCGCGAACCGGGTAGCGAATATGCCACAAGTGCCCCTGCACGTCCTCGTGCTTCACTTCGAGATCCGACAGAGCCGTGTGGCAGCGCGGGCACCAATTCACCATGTATGCGCCGCGGTAGATTAGGCCGCGCTCATAGAGCCGGACGAATGCTTCGGTCACCGCGCGATAGAGATTCGGTTCCAGAGTGAAGCGCAAGCGGCTCCAATCGACGCTGTCGCCGATGCGTTTCATCTGGTCCAGAATGCGCCCGCCATACTGCGCCCGCCACTGCCATGCGCGCTTCTCGAACTCCTCGCGCCCGATCTCTTTACGGGACGTGCCCTGTTCGACCAGGCTTCGTTCCACCAGCATCTGCGTGGCGATGCCGGCGTGATCCGTACCGGGCAGCCACAGCGTATCCTCGCCGCGCATGCGATGCCATCGCGTGGCCGCATCCGAGATGGAGTGCTCGAGCATGTGCCCGATATGCAGAGCGCCCGTTACGTTGGGTGGCGGAATGACCATGGAGAAGCGCGGGCCGGTGGCGTTGGCATCGGCGCGAAAAATATCGTTCTCGATCCACCACTTGGCCCAATGCGGCTCGAATTTTTGCGGCTCGTACACTGTCTCGATTTGCATGGGGATAATACGATTTTAGCGTGGCGCTAGCTGACGCTGTTACGGACACCAGCGGACTTGGTACTTACAGACTTTGTCAGGCGCGCCGCTACTTCGGGAAATACTTCTCGTACCAGCGAATCGAGCGGTCGATCCAGTCCACCACGTGCTTTGGCTCGCGCACGCCGTGCCCCTCTCTCGGGTAGCGCACCATCACGGCGTCGGTGCCCACGTCGCGGAGCGCGATGTAGTATTGCTCATCTTCCGCGATCGGCACGTCGTTGTCGTTCTCACCGTGGACCAGCATCGTCGGCGTGTGAGCATTCGCGACGTGCTTCAGCGCGGAACGCTCCCAAAGCACGTCCATGAGGTTTCCTTGATGCGGGAAAGCGCCCCACTCCATCGCCTCGTACTGGTTGTAGTAGGTCATGTAGTTGTAGCTGATCAGATTGCTAATGCCGGCCGTCGGAATTGCAGCCTTGAAGATATTAGTTTGCGTAATCAGCCAGTCGCTGAGCTGGCCGCCATAGCTGGTGCCCTCAACACCGAGCCGGTCCCGGTCGATCCACAGGTAACGGCGCATGGCCGCGCTGACTCCGTAGAGCACATCCTGCGCTTCATTGCCGTTCTGATCTGCGAATACGGCGTCTGTGAACGCTTGTCCATAGCCCGTCGACCCGCGATAATTCACCATCAGCGTGGCCCAGCCGTGCGACGAGTAAGCCTGGTTCTTGAAATTAAACTGCGTCCCCTGCTGGCCATGCGGTCCGCCGTGAATCATGACGATCATCGGATATTTGCGGTCCGGCTGAAATCCGGCCGGATATGTGAGGAATGCCTCGACGGTCCACTTGTTGTCGTTGCTGATGAACGTGAACGACTCGACCGGTTCGGCTTTCTTGTCCTGGAAAAGTTCATGGTTCAGGTCGGTGAGCTTACGGGCGGGTTCGTCACCGGTCTTAAGGTAAAGCTCCGCCAGGTCGGACGGCGTCGAGAGAGCAAACGCGATCTGATTTCCGTGTGCCGACCAGGCGCCCACGCTACCCGCTTCCGGCACGACAAGTGATGGCTTCCCACCGCTCACCGGCAGACGATAGAGCCGCACGTTTCCCCGCTCCTGAACCGTGCAGAGCACCGAGCGCCCGTCCTCCGACCAGCCGGGGTCGCCTTGACGATTGTCGACCACGGCGCCGAGCTCGCGGCGGTTCTTTCCGTCGGCGTCAATCAGCCAGACATGCGTGTCCTCCATGGTCGTTTCGAGGTCGGTCAGACCGCGTTTCGTCGCTTCGTAGGTTAGGGTCTTGCCGTCGGGCGACCAATGCGGACGATATTCGGCGCTCTCGGTGGCGGTCAGTCGGCGAATGTCGCCGCTTCCTACGTTCAACGCGAACATGTCGTAATTGAAGAACTGGTCTTCGTTCGATTCACGGTTGGAGATAAACGCGATCTCCCTGCCGTCGGGCGACCAGTCGATCGAATGTTCGTAGTGATTGCCGTTTGTCAACTGGCGCAAGTTCCCCGTGGAGACGTCGAGCACGAAAACATGCAATCGCCGGTTGTCGTTGAAGTGCGAATTGCCTTCGCCGGCGGTTGGCTTGTACAGATAGCGCGTGATGACAATCGGATCGCCCGTGGCGTCGGCGGTCTCAGGTCCGGGCTGTGCCGAGACATATGCGATCTGTTTGCCGTCGGGCGACCATGTGAAGGTTTTGCCGGTTGTAGGCAGAGGGCTGTTGGTGCTTTCGATCGTGGTCAGGAATCGCTTGCCACTGCCGTCGGCCTGGGCCATCATGAGACCCGACCTACCATCGTTTCGCCCGGTGTAGGCGATCCATTTACCGTCCGGCGACCATTCCGGGCTGCCCGATCCTTCGGTTCCGGAGCTGAGGCTGACCGATTTACCGTCGGCAAGGGTCATGATAAAGAGCTGTGAAATCGGCCCCCGCGGGCCGTCGTTACGGGTGACGGTGTAGGCAATGCGCGAGCCGTCGGGCGAGAACTGCACAGCGCCCACCGATCGCGTTTTGAGCAGATCGGAGGAGCGGAATCCAGAAGCGTAAACGGCTGCTGTCAGCGCAAATAGCGCAATAAAGGTGCGTCGCATGTTGTTAGTTGAATTTGTAGAGCTTGCGCGCGTTATCGCGTAGTACCATGTGAGCCAGTTCGACGGCGCGGTCGTGAGTGATCTCGTTGTCGCGCAGCATGCCGGTCAATGCCAGGGCCAGCGCTTTGCGCCCGTTGTTGCCTGCGACTAAGGCCGCTTCCTCCCAGCCGAGTTCGGCCGATTCGGGATAGGCATCCGTCGCGAACATCACCTTTTCGGGCACGTACTCCAGCCAGCGGCGGATGTGCTCCGACACGTCGCGGGGGTAGTTGAACGCGGTCTGCTCGGAAAAGTCGAGATAGGCATTCGGTTTCGTGAGCAGTGGAGTGATTTCTTCGGTGAACGGCCAGCCGCCATGAATCATCACGAAGTTGGTCTTGCGCAGAGTGGGATCGTTCAGCAGGGGCTCAAGAAGCAGCGGGTTCGCCCAGGCGACATTGAAATATCCGCCGCCTCCGTGGGCGCAGTGGATGTGGATCCCCATTCCGAGCCGCCCGCTTTCGGTCGCGATGAATCGGAAGATATAATCCTGAAGCGCCTTGTAATCGCCCGAGCCGTTGTACGCCCTCTCGGCTTGTTCGCGTGTAGGGTTGCCGACATCCAGTGGCCGCAGGTACGCCATCTCGAATTTTTCGGCAAGTGCTCCGCCTGCCTTGTGCCGTTCCAGCGTCGGCCGCACGACCTTGTCCAAATAATCGCCCAGCTTGGCGGGTTTCTCCGTCACACCGCACTCCGTGTAATAGCGCTTCAGAAGTTTTTCTTCCAGCGGGAAGAATGCTTTCTGGTCGGGATTGTGAATGAGCGCATCATTGTTCAGCGGGTACATGAGCGCATCCGCGAAAGGCACCCACCGGAACCGTGCCGGCGGAAGTCCGGGGCCCATGGCGACGCGATTCGCCAGCATAATATCGATGCCGGCCTGGTCGAGCACCCATGTCGCATAGTCGGACGCATGAGCGCGCACGGTGGCGGCTTTGTCGTTGCCAAAGAGCTGGCGGCGGGCCTGGTCGACCTCCGGCGAGTGGGGACGCTGCAGAAAAGGATCCGACTGCGGCTCGAGATTGTCCACGGGAAGCGCGTCGTATTCGTCATCCGGCTTCTCGCCTTGTGCCGTCGGCCGAACCGGGTGCGCGTGATTATCGATCGCCTTGATCTGTGCGATTTCCTGAACCAGTTGCGGGTCGGCGCCGGCATCGCCCATTTGGCGATTTGCGCAGCCAACCATAGCCGCGAAGGCGAGTGTAGCGAGAATGATCTTCATGGATGATTCACTATCTTAATGCTTGTTACACTGCTCGCGTGTCAGGGTTCGTTGAAGGGATCGACCACGTCCAGATAGCAGCGCCGCCGGGCTGCGAAGAGGCGGCCAGGAGCTTCTACGGGCTGCTCTTGGGAATGCGCGAGATCGAGAAACCCGAACTGCTGCGTGCAAGGGGCGGATGCTGGTTCGAGTGCGGCGTCCAGCAGTTGCACATCGGCGTCGAGCGCGACTTTCGACCCGCAAGGAAGGCGCATCCGGCGTTTGCGGCTTCGGACCTGGATGCGTTGCGCGAGCGGCTTGTCAGCCGGGGAATCGCAGTGCTCGATGACGACAGTCTTCCTCATACCAGGCGTTTCTACGTGGAAGATCCGTGGGGCAATCGGCTCGAGTTCGTGGAGAGACTCTTCGTCAGATGAAGCACGAGGGCGTCGTCAAGCACAACGGCCATGCCTTCCTGAACAAATTCGTTGCGATAGGTGAGGCCACGACCGTCGGGCACGTAGCCGCGCTTCACATAAAGCCTCTGCGCAGCGTTGTATCCCGGGTGCAGCCCCACGCCGATGCCTGCCACACCGGCCCGCTCGCCGATGGCCGCCTCCGCACGATCGAGTAATCGAGTCGCGACACCCATCCGGCGGAGTTCGGGAACGACATTCAGATCCTGGATTTCGGGAATCTTCATTTCCAGGAACGGCGGATAGGCGGGCGACCAGTTAACCGTGACGTAACCCGCAAAACCGCCATCTACAGTCGCCACCAGGCACACTCTACGCCCGGCCGCCTGCTCCGCCAGATATCGCTCGTACTGCGACACCGGCTTGTTCACGAATGCCGCGGAAATGACAGGCGGATCGGTCGCCAGAAGAGAACGAATCTCGATCGCGTTTGTTATAACTTCCATGATGAGGTTTCTAGCACTCCTTCTGCTGGGAGCGATCCAGGTTGCAGCCCAGCAAGCTCCTCTCGACTTCCTGAATCATAACCACCCGGTACTCGATGCGCACAACTGCTACCCCTACGAGGGGCGCTGGTCGAATCGCATCGACCGGGCGCTCGGAACGGGCCGCCCCGTCGCCATCGAACAGGACATCGCCTGGTATGTCGACCCCGCGACCGGAAAGGGCAAGCCGGTCGTCACGCATACCGCAAAAACAACTGGAACCGAACCCACGTTACGCGACCACTTTTTTGAACACGTCCGGCCTATCATTGAGAAGGCCCTCGCCGATAACGATCGTTCGAAATGGCCGCTCATCATTCTGCATTTCGATTTTAAGGACAACCAGGCGCCACTTCTCCACGCGGTCTGGGATCTGCTCAGTGAATACGAGTCCTGGATGACCACCGCCCCAAAGACCGCCGACGCCCGCGAGTTGTCAACGTTCGACCCCAAGCCCTTGCTCGTCCTCACGGAGGATTCCGACGCACAGGAAGAGGTCTTCTTCAATCAGGTGCCGGTGGGCGGCAAGCTGCGCCTGTTCGGGTCGGCACATACCCACATGACGCCAACGAAGGACCGCGCCGCTCGCGAACATCTTGCGGCGACCACTCCGCCGGAGCAACTGCTCACAGAGCGCCCCACGAATTATCGCCGTTGGTGGAACAACTCCTGGCATGAGGTCGAAGAAGGCGGCCAGACGCAGGCCGGCGACTGGACGCCCGCGGACGCCGCGCGCCTTCACAGCCTCGTGAATCGGGCGCATCAACTGGGTTACTGGATTCGTTTTTATACTCTCGACGGTTTTCCACCGGCTGACGACCAGGGTTGGGGCAAAGACTACAACTTCGGTTCGCGCGATGCTGTGATGGCACGTTGGAAGGCGGCCCTGGACGCGGGCGTCGACCTCATTGCTACCGATCAATACGAAGATCTGGCAGCGGTGATGCGGAGCGCGTCTCGATGAACTACGCCGCCGGAAATTCGCTCATCTGACGCAATTCCCGAATGTGCGCCGCGTGAGTCTCGGCATGACGGCCATTCCCCATAAGCCATTGATAGCCGTCCAGCGCGCCGAGCACCGTGTGGGACGCGAAATGGCTGCGGATATCGTCCGTGGTCTCGCGCGTAAAAGCAATGGAACGCTCACGGGCAGCCAGAAACGCCGCCACGGCATCCTGTAGCGTCTGGAATCGTCCGTCCGGCGCCATGGAGTGTGGGGCCCGATTGGCGCCTCGGGGCATGGGGGTTTCCCGAATCTTCTGCTCGCGCGCCCGGCGTTGTTCCGGGGTTTCCGGAGCGGCAGGTTGCTGCAAGCTTCGCTGAACCATTGCCACAAGTTCGTCATCCGCAAGGGCCAGGTGTTCGACATACTCGAGAATGCACCACTTTTCCGGGGATGGCCTCCAGCGGGCCTGGTTCTCCGTAACTCCGTTCACCGCATCTAACAAGACACCCCGGCTGCGCTCCAACAACGAAAGGGCTCGTTGACGTTCTTCCGCGGTCAGCATCTCGACATGGTACAACGCCTGGAAAGAAAGGGAACACTCGGCCAACACGCTGCGTTATAGTTGCCAGGAGGCATATGGCCCTCAAGCTTCTCTTCCCAATTGCGGCCGCCGCGCTGCTGGCAGGCTGCACTTTCGATTCTGAACCCACCGGTCCGACGAAGCACGAAAGTCAGTCGGTTGACCTCGATAAATCCGAGATGCTCCGCGTGAATCTCAAGATGGGCGCCGGAGAGTTGAAGGTGGATGGTGGTTCGCCGAAGCTGGTGGACGCCAATTTCACTTACAACATCCCGTCCTGGAAACCGGAGTTCCGTTACACCAACACGGGCGTGCGCGGCGATCTGACCATCGAGCAGCCGGGCACAAGTCACGGCCGTACCGGCAACACGGAGTATACCTGGGAACTCCGTTTTAATGACAATGTTCCGCTGGATCTTTCCGCGCATTTTGGCGCCGGTGAGGCGCGCATGAATCTTGGCACCGTTTCGCTTCGCAGCGTTACCGTCGAAATGGGCGTGGGCGAGTTAAGGATGGATCTCCGCGGAAAACCGACCCGTGACTACAACGTGACCGTTCATGGCGGGGTCGGCGAAGCCACGATCTACCTGCCCCAGAACGTCGGAGTATCTGCCAATGCCAGGGGTGGGATAGGCGGCATCACGACTCGCGGATTGCACAAGGAAGGCGGCGCCTACGTTAACGACGCGTATCAAACGGCACACGTCAAAATCAATCTCGATATCAGTGGTGGGGTCGGCGCTATTAATCTGTTTGCAGAGTGAACCCCGGGTGTGTAATACCTACAAGTCGTCCACGTACTCGACGCCTAGCTCCGCGAGTTTCGTCCGAAGATTGTACATATCCAGGCCCAGTTCTCCGGCGCGCAAACGCTCTCGCGACTTCGTTTCCTTGAGGTGCCGTTCGCGCGCCCGCTCCAGGACCTCCCCTGCGTCCTGGCACGCCACGACAACGACTCCATCGACATCCGCCACGATCACGTCGCCTGGTTGAACCGCGGCTCCCGCGCACACGATGTCCACGTTGACAGAACCCGCAGTGGCCTTCACCGTCCCCTGCGCGCAAACGGCCTTCGACCATACCGGAAACTCCATCGCGGTCAGGTCGGCGACGTCTCGAACACCCGCATCGATAACGAGGCCCGCAACGCCATGAGCCCGGCATGATTCGCCCAGCAACTCCCCGAACATGCCATCGCTCGATTCGGACAACGTTGCCACCACCAGCACATCACCCGGCTGGCACACCTCCACGGCGGCATGAATCATGAGATTATCGCCCGGATGGCACAGCACAGTTACGGCCGAGCCCGACATCCGGGCGGCCGGATAAATGGGTCGCATGTACGGCCGCAGCAGGCCGGTTCGATTCTGCGCCTCATGCACTGTAGCAACACCGAAGCTTCCCAACGCCTGGATGACACCCGTCTCCGCCCGCCGAATTCTGCGTACCACCGTAGGTTTCATAGCAACTCGCCGGCTACCTGCGGATAAACTCGCTGATACGCCTCGGCATACTTGATTTCCCTACGCCCGGAATTCCGCACTGCCTGCGTGCCACGCCGCTTCGCGAGGTCGGTGCAGTACTCCCACAAATACTGCTGCGCCTCCATACATTCCATAGCTGCGCGCTTACGGTCGAACACCGGTGTGATGTCGAGCAGGACTTGCGGCTTGAAATCGCACTGCTCAGGTTGATGCGGCTCGAACAGGAACACAGGCGGCGCGCCAAGTTTGGGGCCATCGATGGGATATCCGGCCGCTTGTGCGTATATGCGAGTGCGTAGCGTAATGTCGTAGGTGTCGGCGTGATCGGTGTTATACGGATCGAACTGCGAATGGGTCAGTATTAAATCGGGCTGGCAGCGACGGAACTCCAAAACCATCTCCCGAACCGTTTCCTCCGTAAAGTTCAACGGATAATCGCCGCAATCAAAGAAGCGAATCTCGGCGCCAAGGATTGCAGCAGCCTGTTCAGACTCGGCGCGACGCTTGGATTTGACGACATCCAGCGTCATGCCGTCCTGCCGCCACAGCGACTCCGATTCGCCGCGCTCGCCGTAAGAGAGACATAAAACGCGGACACGGTGGCCCCGGCTCGAATAAAGAGCGATCGCGCCGCCGGCTCGCCACACGAAGTCAGCGGCATGTGCGCTAATCACGAGAACCGTCTTCTTCCCGTCGTTCATGTTCAATTCCGCTTAGCGAAATGCGCGTCCATCAGGACCCAAGTCTTCGGATCGAGAGTCACGTCCGGCGGCTCCTTCTCTACCTTAATTTCGAAATGTTGTGTCTTCTGGGTCATTTCGACCTTCTCGACAAACGGCCCGGCGCCAATCTCCACCGGAAGCCGATAAACCTCGCCGGGTTGAGTCTGTGCGAGGTCCACGATGATCCGGCTCGCCTCCGGATCGTAGTGCCACGAACCATCGATAACGGGGAAGCCCGGCCGATTCAGCCATTGCTGGAAGAACCAGCCAAGCTCCATCCCGGACGCATCCTCCATCACACGGCGAAAGTCGTCCGTCGAGGCGTTGCCGTCGCGATAGGTCTGGTAGTAAGCGCGAATTCCGGCCCAGAACTTCTCAGTTCCGATGACGCCGCGAAGCATGTGAAGCGTCCATCCGCCCTTCTGGTAGACCATCTGGTTCAGGACCTTGCCCATATCTGAGAGATTGTTGTGCCGGATGGTGAGCTCAGGGCTACGCTTCTCGAGCGCGAAGATGCGATCGCGGGCGGTTTTCAGACCTGCGATGAAAGCATCGCGACCCTGATAGTGTTCCGCCGTGAGCAGGGCGAAATACGTGGCGAAGCCTTCGCTCAGCCAGACATCATCCCAGTCCTTTTCCGTAACCGAATCGCCGAACCACTGGTGCGCCACCTCGTGCGCAACCAGCCCGACCGCCGGCTTCATAGTCACGGATTTTTCTCCGTAAAAAATCGCACTGGCGTGTTCCATGCCGCCATTGACGCCCGCCGCCTCGACATTCGCGAGTTTCGCGTAGGGATACGGGCCGATATGGTCGCAATAAAACTCCATCGCCTGGCGAGCCGGCTCGTCGAATGTCGCCATGCCCGCATCGCGGTCCTGGTGGTAAACCCACGTCTGAAGCGGGACCCCGCTCGCCGCGCCAATTTGCCGAGCGGAAAACTGGGCCACTCCGATATCGTTCAACCACGTTGCTATGGGAACCGACTGCCTCCAATGCGTCGAGCGTCGGCCGTCGCCGAGGTCGAGCTCTTCCTCGAGCGAGCCGTTCGCAACCACCTGATATTTCGACGGGGCGATCACGATGAACTCGCTGCTTGCCTTATCGTACGGATGATCGACCGTAGGCAGCCATTGTCGAGCCAGGTCCGGCCAGTTTTGGCTGAAGAATGTCCGCTCGCCATACTTGTTGTTTCCGATGCGGAGCCCACTCGCAGGCACCCCGTGATAGCGAACCGTGAACTCACGTTTCTCGCCGCTCCTGCCCTCCGTCGACAGAGACAACACCAGGCGATCGTGTTCGTGACGATACTGTACGTTTCCCGCCGTCGACGTCACCTCGGTAACGGTCATGCCCTTGCCATTTGCTGCCGACGCCAGGTCCAGAGCAATTTGCGTCACGCCGTCGGCGAGGAAACGCACCGTGACAGTCGTGGATCCCTCAATTTCATCACTGCTATCGCTCAGTGTCAGGCGGAACACGTAGTGAAGTACGTCGATCCCTGGCTGGCGAGGATACGTGTCGGCGGTGGCGATTACGCAGAACAGAAAAAAGATGGCGAAGGTGCGTGGCAGAAGGTGCCATGATAACGCAATGGATTGCGAATTCGAGGGCCGAGTGGCCCTGGTTACTGGCGCCAGTTCAGGAATCGGCCGTGCCGCCGCTATCCGGCTCGCCGAGGGAGGCGCTCACGTTGTCGCCATCGGACGCCGAGCGAATCGCATCTCCGAGCTCGGCGGGACGCCGCTAACCGCTGACCTGACCATCGAAGCGGAACGCACCCGAATCGTCGATGAGACAGTCGCGGCTCACGGCCGCCTGGATATCCTCGTCAACGCGGCGGGTATCCTGGTCCCCGGATCCATTGAGAACACGACGCTGGCCGCCTGGGATCAGACCATGGACATCAACCTGCGCGCCACGTTTCACCTGATGAGCCTGGCCGTCCCGCACCTCGCTGCGCAGCGTGGCAACATCGTGAACGTGTCGAGCGTCACGGGTTTGCGATCGTTCCCCGGCATTCTGGCCTACAGCATCAGCAAGGCGGCGCTCGATCAGCTTACCCGTTGCGCAGCCCTCGAACTCGCGTCGCGGTACGTTCGCGTGAACGCCGTGAATCCTGGCGTCGTCGTAACCGAGGCACACGTAAGCGGAGGCATGGAGCCTTCGCGCTACCAGGATTTCCTCGAGCGCAGCCGCTCCACCCACCCCTTGGGACGCGTCGCCCAACCGGAGGAAATCGCCGATTTAATCGCTTTTCTGGCCTCCGACCGCGCCTCCTGGATTACTGGCGTCACCTATAGCATTGACGGCGGAAGAGCCCTGACGTGTGCCCGGTAGTAAGATTGTGGTGTGAAATTTCCGAAATGTTTAGGCGTTTCGATACTACTCGCAGTCGCCGCAACTACCATGGATGCCGCAACGAAACTGACTGAAGCCGTCTACGGGAAGATGCCGGACGGCGCCACCGTTTATATTTACACCCTCACGAATCACAACGGTGTGGAGGCGAAGATCACCAATTATGGCGGGATCGTCGTCTCACTCAAAGTTCCTGACAAGAACGGCAACAAAGCCGACGTCGTCCTCGGCTTCGACAACTTCGAGGGATATCTGAATCCGAAGGAACCGTATTTCGGCGCCATCGTTGGCCGCTATGCCAACCGTATTGGACACGCCAGGTTCATGCTCGACGGCCATGAGTACAAGCTGGCCAAGAACGACGGTGACAACACGCTGCACGGCGGGATCAAGGGTTTCGACAAGCATGTGTGGATTTCCAGCATGGCGCCCGACGGACGCCTGGAACTGACCTATGCCAGTAAAGACGGCGAGGAGGGCTATCCCGGCGCTCTGGTTGCGAAGGTCACCTACACACTAACTGACAATGACGAGCTCAAGATCGACTACGACGCCACCACCGACAAGGACACGGTCGTGAACCTCACGAATCATTCCTATTTCAATCTGAAGGGATCGGGCCAGGGCGATATTCTCGACCACCGCGTCACCCTGAACGCCGATCGCTTCACGCCCGTGGATGCCGGCTTGATTCCCACCGGGGAATTGAAGAGCGTCGCCGGCACGCCGTTCGACTTTCGGCAGGCCACTGCGATTGGTGCGCGCATCAATCAAAATGACGAGCAACTGAAGCTGGGGATCGGCTACGATCACAACTGGGTCCTGAACAAGAAAGGCGATGAGCTCAGCCTTGCCGCGCGCGTGGAAGAGCCCACCACCGGGCGCATTCTCGAGGTCTACACCACACAGCCGGGCATCCAGTTCTACACCGGCAACCACCTGGACGGAACGGTCAAGGCCAAGGGCGGGAAAATTGCCGCGTTCCGAACCGGATTCTGCCTCGAAACGCAACACTTCCCTGATTCGCCGAACAAGCCGAAATTCCCGACCACTGTTCTGAAGCCGGGCCAGCGCTACACCAGCACCACCGTTTACAAGTTCCGCCACTCTTGACACTGCGGTTAGCATTGGCTTACCGTAAGTCATGGCCGACCAACAGGCGCTCCTGAGCGCCTTTGCCGATCCTACTCGTCAGGCCGTGCTGAACCTGCTGCGCCGCAGGTCATTGACCGTCGGCGAGCTTGCCGATCGCCTTCCCGTCAGCCGTCCCGCGGTTTCCCAGCACTTGCGCGTACTTGAAAACGCCGGGCTGGTAGAAGTGAACCACCGGGGTACGCGCCATTACTTCTCTCTCAACCCGGCGAAGCTCTCGGAACTGCGTGCGTTCATCGATGCGATGTGGCGCGACGCTCTGGCCGGGTTTTCAGATTCCGTGGAAAAGGAGGCCCGCAAACGTGCTCGAACAAAAGAATAAGCTGGAACCCATCGTCCGTGCCGTGGACGTTGACTGCGATCGCGAGGAAGCATTCCGCATTTTCACCGAACGATTCGCCAAGTGGTGGCCGCTCGCATCGTACTCCATCCACAAAGAACGTGCCAAAGACTGCGAAATGCAGCCGGGCGTAGGAGGCCGCATTTTCGAGCGCACCAAAGACGGCAAGACCCACGACTGGGGCTTCGTAATCGCATGGGACCCGCCGCGGCGGCTCGTTTTCACCTGGTCTCCGGGGCGAAAACCCGATGTCGGCGAGACGGTGGAAGTGGAGTTTCGGGTCGTGGCCGTCGGCACGCGGATTACGGTTACGCATCGCGGATGGGAGCGGTCGGGTGCTCAGGCCTCCATTCAGCGCGACGAAATCGGATCCCAATGGACGTCCATCCTCTGGATCTGCGCCGAGGAGATGATGGCGTCGGCTCTATGCCACGCCTAGACGGCAAGGTCGCGCTCTGTCACTGGGGGGAGTTCCGGAATCGGCCGAGCCGCGGCGATCGCATTTGCGCGTGAGGGCGCATGTGTTGTGATTGCAGCCCGAGGCAGAGAGCGCGGCGAAGCTGTGGTTCGTGAGATTGAAGCTCTCGGATGCGCCGCGCGATTCGTTCTCGCCGATGTCTCCCAAGCCGCCGACGTCGAGAGGCTGATCGCGAACACCGTAGAGGCGTTCGGGCGCCTCGATTGCGCCTTTAATAATGCCGCCGCAGTTGACGAACCGTTGAAACCCACCGCCGATTTCACAGAAGAACAGTTCGACCACTCCTTGTCCCTCAACCTGAAGAGCGTCTGGCTGTGCATGCGGCAGGAAATCCGCCAGATGTTGGCGCAAGACCCGCCCGGTGGTGCTATCGTGAACGCGTCGTCCGTGAACGGTTTAGGCGGCGCGCCCGCAAGCGGCTCTTTATTCTGCCGCGAAGGCCGGAGTGCTTGGCTTGACGAAATCGGCCGCATTAGAATACACGCGCCAGGGCATCCGGGTGAATGCCATCGCATTCGGCCCGTTCCGAACTCCGATGCTTGACCTGCAAATCGACCGTATTACGGGCGGCGATCCGAAATTGCGAGAGGCTTTCGAGCAACGTGTAACCGAGCTCGTTGCGGCGGGACGCATCGGCCGTCCCGAAGAAGCCGCCGAAGCCGTCGTATGGCTTGCGTCAGAGGCTGCGTCGTACGTCACCGGCCACACGATGATCGTAGATGGCGGGCTGAGTTCGCCGCTTCGATGAGCACAATCGACCGAATTCTCTGAGATGCTTTCAGGTCTTGCCGGCCCTTTAGATAGGTAATTCCCTTATCGCAGGAGCCCCGTCAACATCCGATAACAACAACGAGCATTCGATGTTCTACACCATCTGCACGCTGATTTCGATGTTCGCGATGCTGGCGTTCCTGGGCTTTGCGACCGCGGCGATCAATCGTAATCGCAAGGGGCGATCGCTGCTTCGCCGCATCAAACGGCGCATTGCAGAGTGAACCGGAATCGCTAACCTCCTTAGCAAGAATAACTTACCCCCTACCTGGACACTCCTCCGAAAATACCAACTCGTTGGTATAGGACCATTTCGACCCGCACCCTACAATGGGGATCGGAACTTCTCTCACATTGCAGCGGTTCATCAATCCCAACATGGCTGAAACCAAGCCCCTGGCGGCCGAAGTGTTCGACGCTCTCTCGCGGCTCGACACCTGTACTGTTTCTAATGCCATCGAACGACTCAACGTCAGAATGCGCAATGAAGGGTTTATCTACGATTCCGTTCGTTGTCAGTTTCCCCATTTTCCGCCGATGCTCGGCTACGCGGTAACGGGCCGCGTTCGCACCTCTTCACCTCCGGTATCCGGAATTCGGTACTACTACGATCGCGCCGATTGGTGGAGTTACGTCGCAAGTCTGCCGGAGCCGCGAGTGCTCGTCATTCAAGATTCCGACCCCAAGCCTGGCTTCGGCGCGTTGCTCGGTGAGGTTCACGCCAGCATCGCGCAAGCAATGAAATGCGTCGGCTGTGTTACGAACGGAGCCGTTCGCGATCTCGACGGAGTTGAGCGGCTCGGCTTCCATTTTTTTTCGGGAAGCGTGACGGTTTCGCATGCTTACGCGCATATCATTGAGTTCGGGCAGCCAGTCGAAGTCGGCGGAGTGAAGATCTATCCGGGTGATCTGGTGCACGGCGATCGTAACGGCGTGCATTTGATCCCTGCGTCGATTGCGTCCGAAATCCCGGCAGCCGCGGAAGCGATCACAAAAACAGAGCAAGCGCTGATTGAGTTTTGCCGCTCGTCGAACTTCTCATTCCAGGAGCTCATCGACCGGCTGGAGCGACTTTCGGAGGGTGGCCGTAATTCGGCGCCACCACAGACCGCATGAAGAGACATGTGAAATTTCAATACCTCATTCTGACGACCAGCGTCGCGTGCATCGGCTTTATCGTGGCTGGGTGTGGCAGGAACCAGACTGTCCGCGCCGAAGAGAAAGGCGCGGAATCCAATACCGCCGAAGCCAACGTCGGTGTCGTTAAGATCGGGACAAAAGACCTGGGCCGCGAGTTGACGATCTCCTCGGAACTCGTACCATTCCAGGAAATCGATGTGTTCGCGAAGGAATCCGGATATGTCAAGGACCTCAACGTCGATTACGGCACGCGCGTTCACAAGGGACAGGTGATGGCGGTGCTCGAGATCCCCGAACTGCAGCTCCAATTGCAGCAGGACGACGCCACCATTAAGACCGCTGCCGACCAGGTCACACATGCGCAACACGAGGTGAGCCGCGTGGAAGCGCAGCATAGAGTGCTGCATTTGCAGTTCACGCGCTTGGACAACGTCGCTAAATCGCAACCCGGCCTGGTGGCGCAGCAGGAAGTAGATGATGCCCAGGGCAAAGATCTGGCATCGGAAGCGCAGATCGAAGCGTCGAAGTCGAATCTTTCGGTCATGCAGAGCGAGCTCGATGCCGCGAAGTCGAAAAAAGAACGCGACCAGGTGTTGTTCGACTATTCCAGGATCACCGCGCCATTCGCCGGTGTCGTAACCCAGCGCTATGCGAACCAGGGCACTTTGCTGCAGGCCGGCACAACCTCCAGCACGCAAGCGATGCCGTTGGTCCGGCTCTCGCAGGACGATCTTTTCCGGCTCGTGATCCCCGTGCCGGAATCCTACGTTCGCGACATCAGGATCGGCAGCCCGGTGGTGGTCCGAATCCCGGCGCTCAACAAGACCTACCCCGGCAAGGTGGCGCGCTTCTCCGTGGACGTAAAAGAGGACACGCGCACCATGCACACCGAAGTGGACATTCCCAATACCGACCGCAAACTGATTCCGGGAATGTATGCGGAGGCCACCTTGACGTTGGAGCAAAAGCGCGACGCGATCGCCGTCCCATTGCAGGCGGTCTCTCAACAGGGCACCGAGGCGACGGCCTATGTGGTCGACGCGGCGGACAAGATTGAAGTTCGCAAACTGACTCTGGGACTTCAGACCTCCTCTGACGCAGAAGTAATTGCGGGGCTTAAGCCGGGCGAAATGGTGGTTGTAGGCGACCGCGGCAGCCTGAAACCAGGACAGCAAGTCCATCCTTCTGAGGTAGATCTCGTGAAATTCCAGGAAGGCCAAGGACAATGAGTGACTTCGTAACCAAGGAAAGTTAACAGCAGTGTCCCGCTTCTCGATTCGCAACCCCTATTTCATTATTGTCGTCTGCCTGGTGGTGACCATTATCGGGGTGACCAGCGTCCTCCGCATGCCGGTTGACCTCTTTCCCGAGATCAATCTGCCGCAGGTGATCGTCGCCACATTCTTCTCGGGGATGCCGCCCGGGGATATCGAAACCGACATCACCAATCCGCTCGAACGCTTCTTCACCCTTGCCAGCGGCATGGACCACATGGAATCGCGCTCGCTGTTGGGCGTCAGCATCATTAAGGCTTACTTCCAACCCGGAACCAACGCCGACGCCGACATGACCGAGCTCTCCAACCTCGCGCTCGCTGACCTGAAGCGGCTACCCCCCGGAACCCTCCCGCCTGTCGTGCTGAAGTCCGACGCTTCCAGTCTTCCGGTCTGCCTGGTGACGCTCAAGGGCGAGGGCCTTACGGAAACGCAACTACACGACATCGGCCAATTCACGATTCGCAATCAGATCGCTGTGGTACCGGGCGCCGAGATTCCGCCACCCTTCGGCGGGAAATACCGCCAGGTGATGGTGTACGTAGATCCCTACAAGTTGCTCTCCCGGCAGTTGAGCCCGATGGATGTGGTCAATTCCATCAACAAGAACAATCTGATTCTGCCGGCGGGGGACGTGAAGATGGGCCAGTTCGACTACTATGTCTACTCGAACAGCCTCGTCGATCAGGTGAAGGAGCTCAATGATATCCCGATCAAGACGAATGGCGACCGTTGGGTCTCTGTAAAGGATATCGGCGAGGCCAAGGACGCCAATCAGATCCAATACAACGTGGTGCGCGTCGACGGACAACGATCGTCCTACCTGCCGATCATGAAACAAGGCGGTGACACGAACACCATCGCCGTCGTGAATGGCATCCGCGATGTGACGTCGCGGTTGCTCGACATTCCCAAGCAGCTCAAGACCGACGTCGTATTCGATCAGTCGGCCTTCGTGAAGGAAGCAATTAAAACCCTGGGCGATGAAGGCGCCATCGGCCTGGCCCTCACGAGCTTGATGATCCTGATCTTCCTGGGGAGCTTGCGCGCTACCTTTGCTGTCTTTCTCTCCATCCCGCTATCCGCATTGGCGACGTTTGTGGTGTTGTACCTGTTCGGCAGCACCGTGAATACGATGATCCTGGGCGGTCTGGCGCTGGCATTCTCGCGCATCATCGACAATTCCGTGATCTCGCTGGAGAACATTTATCGTCACCTTGAAATGGGCGCTTCGCCTGAAGTCGCAGCCGAGCAAGGTGGGGCGGAGGTCACGCTCGCCGTCCTCGCCGCCACCTTGACCACGGTCGTTGTCTTTTTCCCGGTGACGTTTCTCTACGGCGTCAGCAAATTTCTGTTTTCGGCTTTGGCGCTCGCCGTTGTCATTTCCCTGTTCGCTTCCTACTTCGTCGCGATGACGGTAATCCCGCTGTTCTGTGCGCGGTTCCTGCATGGTTTTCATCACGCCCAACCGGAGGAGACAGCGGAAACCGCTGAGGGTGATGTCGCTTTTGGCCAGCGCTTCAACGAATGGTTCAACCGGAGTTTCACCCGCCTGCTCAACGCTTACGAATCGTCTGTACGATTGGCCTTGCGTGTCCCGGTGATCACCGTAGCAGTTCTGCTGCTCCTGTTTGTAGCCAGTCTAGGCCTCTATCCATTCATGGGGGTCGCCTTCTTTCCGACCACCGATGCCGGGCAATTCACACTGAATTTGAAAGCGCCCACGGGATCCCGCATTGAAGTCACCGAACAGTACGTGAAGCGGGTAGAGAACATGATCCGCAAGATCGTCGATCCGGCGGACTTCGAGATGGTGGTCTCGAACATCGGCATCGTGCCCGACTTCTCCGCTCTCTACACTTCCAACGCCGGACCGTACACCGCGACCGTTCAGGTTTCCCTGAAAGAGTCCCATAAGACCAGCAGCTTCGAGTACATGGCTCGCATTCGCCACGTACTAGCGACACAATATCCCGAACTGCGGTCTTTCATCACCAGCGGATCGATGGTGGATTCAGTGCTCAACAGCGGCAAGCCTGCGCCCATCGACGTACAGGTTTCCAGCCGCAATGTCGAGCGCACTTTTAACGTGGCGCAGGAATTAGCCGCCCGTATTCGGCGGCTGCCGGGCGTTGGCGAGGTCTACATCCCACAGGATATGGATTATCCGGCTGTTCGCCTCGATGTCGATCGCGTTCATGCCGCCGAGTTGCAACTCAGCCCGAAAGAGATCGTCGACAACGTCATTACCGCGCTGAACTCGAACACGATGATCGCTCCGAACTATTGGGTTGATCACGTCACCGGTAACGACTACTTCCTGACAGTGCAGTTTTATGAGAATGGCAAACCTGCCATCCATAACTTCCTCGACCTGAAAGGTATCCCGCTGCGCGCTCCCGGTCTCAAGGAGCCCACGACGCTCGACTCGGTGGTGAAGCTTGTAAAAATGCAAACGCCCACCGAGGTCGACCACTACCAGATTCAGCCCATTACGGACGTCTATGTGACGCCCTCGGGTGAGGACTTGGGCAAAGTTTCGAACCTGATCGATAAAGTGATCCAGGGGATGAAGATCTCCGGCAACATCCGCGTTAACCTCCGTGGAATGGTCGAGGGCATGCGCGCCTCGTTCAAGAGCTTCGCAATCGGATTATCGCTTTCGGTAGTGTTGCTGTTCCTGATTCTGGTGGCGCAGTTCCGGTCGTTCATCGATCCGTTCCTGATTATGTTGGCGATTCCGATGGGCTTCATCGGCGTCATGGCGATCTTACCGCTCACGCATACTACGCTCAACGTTATGTCGCTGATGGGAGTGCTCATGCTCGTCGGCATCTCCGCGTCCAACAGCATTCTGATTGTGGAATTCGCTCATCGCCTGGAGGAACAGAAGGACGTAAAGGATGCGATCGTCACGTCCTGCCGCGTACGTCTTCGCCCGATTCTGATGACCTCGTTCGCGACGATCATCGGCATGGTTCCGATGGCCCTCAAACTCGGAACCGGAAGCGAGCAGTACGCTCCTCTGGCGCGTACGATTATCGGGGGGTTAACCGTTTCGGTGCTGCTGACCGTCTATATCGTGCCGGCCGCGTACCTGCTGGTGTACCGGAATCGGCGAGGCAGCCAGCCTGAGTCCGTTCGGGTTGAGCACTAGAAGTAACAAGGAAACACGCATGCCAAACAGGAATCATCGGCGAAAGATCCGTGTTGTTTACCTGGCGGTCGTATGCGCGGGCGTCGTGATGGCGCAGCCAACACCGCAGCCGCCGGCGCTGTCGCTGCAGGAAGCGGAGACCGCCGCGCTCAAGAACCACCCGCAGATTCTGGCCGCCCAGAACGAAGCAGAGTATTCGGGCCAGCAGGTTACCGTTGCCCGCGCCCCATACTTTCCCGTGATCGCCGGCGACATGACGGCATCCGCCGCCAACATCGGCTCCCGTATTGGGGCCGGCTACCTGACGGATTCCCGCCTCTTCAATCGCTATGGCCAGGGCATCACATTCAATCAGCTCGTGACCGATCTCGGCCGTACCAAAAACCTCGTGGCGAGTTCGCAGTTGAATTCGCAAGCGGCCGCGCAGAACGTCACCGCGACAAAATACGACGTCCTGCTCGCCGTCAACCGCGCCTATTACGGCGTGCTGCGCGCGCAGGCCGTGGTTCGAGTGGCGCAACAAACGGTAGACGCTCGCCAGCTACTTCTCGACCAGGTGAATGCACTCGCGCGCAACAATCTGAAATCGCAATTGGACGTCAGCTTTTCCGAGGTCAGCGTGTCGGAGGCGAAACTGCTCGTGATTAATGCGGAGGATGCCGTGGACGAAGCATACGCGGAGTTGGCGCGGGCCATGGGCTCGGACCAGGTGATTAACTATCGCCTCGCGGATGAGCCGCTGCCGCCAAGTCCGGCGACGGCGCCCGACGCTCTCATTGCCCAAGCGATGAAAGACCGTCCGGAGCTGGCCAGCCTCAACCTCTCTCGTGAGTCGTCGCGCAAGTTCGCCGAGGCGGAGAAGGATCTCTCCAGGCCTTCGGTCTCCCTGGTCGGCACTGCCGGCTACACGCCGTACATCCAGCAGCTCACTTCGCAAGTCATTCCTCCCGAATATGCCGGCGCCGCCGTAAACGTGAACATTCCGGTCTTCAACGGCCACCTCTTTTCAGCACGCCGCGAAGCGGCCAATTACCGGGCCCTCGAAGCCGATCAGCGGCTCCGCGACGAACAGCAGCGCATCGCGCGCGATGTTCGCGTGGCTTGGGCAAGTGCAGTCACTGCGTTCCAACGAATCGACGTCACGTCACAGTTCCTCCGGCAGGCCGCTTTGGGCTTAAACCTGGCGCAGGGACGCTACAACCTCGGTCTCAGCTCCATCGTCGAACTGACGCAGGCGCAATTGAGCCAGACCCAGGCCGAAATCGAAAATCTGAACGCGAAGTATGATTATCAAACTCAGAATGCCGCGCTTCAGTACACCATCGGCGCCCTAAGGTAATGCAGGCTTGGAGCCCAATGCCACTTAGTTTCCGCAATGGGACAAGACTGGAGAAGAGTAAGGCAGGATTGCATCCTGCGCACCGGTTTGTTACCGGTGCTTGTCGAGGCATGTTGAAGTGGTGAAGGCGGGTTTCAGACCCGTCGCAGGTTACAAACCTGCCTTACATCGCTGCGTCGCTCCCACTTCTGGGAAAGCTATGCGGCGTTGGGCTGGGAGCCTGCAGCGGGTTGTCCACCCACCCCTGTCCGGGAAGCGAATTTTGAAAAGCGAACCCCTGTTCCACGAGGAGCAACCGTTCCGCCAGGCGCGCATGCGGCTCGCGCTCGCCACCATCCCTCTCATCTTCCTCGGGTTGACCCTCTGGCAAGTCGCTCTCGGCCACCCCTGGGGCCGCCACCCAGTCTCTAATGGCAGCATGATCTTCTGGAGCATCTTTCTCTGGTTGATCTATCTCCGCCTCATCACCATCAAGCTGGTTACTGACGTCTGGTCCGACAAGCTCTCCATCGCCATGCGAGGCATGTGGCGCGTCCGCCACATCCCGCTAGATCAAATCGAATCCGTCGACGCCATTTCTTTCAATCCCGCCAGGGAATTCGGCGGATACGGAATCCGAACTGTGGGCCGCAAGAAAGGCTACATCGCGGGCGGAGATCGAGGCGTTAACGTTAAGCTGGCCGACGGCCGCACGGTTGTAATCGGTTCCCGGCGTTCGGAAGCGCTCGCGAAAATCCTGAAATCCTCGACGCAGCACAAACCATGAGAAGCTTTGCTCTTAAAGCCTCCAGGGCGCTAGGCTGGAAATGGGGCATCAAACAGATCGCGTCCGAAATGGAATTTCCGAGCGAAGTCAATCGCATTTCCGACCGCTTGATGAGGAGCAGTCGCGTCACGTTGACCGTCGGTTTCGGCGGTCTCCTCGCGATCATGATGCTCTCCGGATTCGACGCCTTGCGAGTGCTGCATCAAATCCGCCGCGATGACGATCAGATCCGGCGCCAGTTCCTCGCCCGCAACCACGTGCTGAACGACATCCGTTCCGAGCTCTATCTCTCCGGAACCTATGTCCGCGACTACCTGTTGGAGCCCGAACCCGGCCGCGCCTCCAGTTACCGCGCCAGCCTGCAGGACGTTCGCAGCCAGATGGACGCCGCCCTGGTTTCTTATTCGAAGCTCATCGAGCCCGCGGAGAGCCAGCACTATAAGGCGCTTCAATCCGAGCTGTCCCACTACTGGCAAACGCTCGATCCCATTATGACGTGGAACGCCGTTGAACGCCGCGATCGGGGATACCTGTTCCTGCGGGACGAGGTCTTCCCGCGCCGTACCGCCATGTTGGAAATTGCCGGCCGCATTGCGGATACCAACGAGCAGCAGTTGAGCGCCGGCAATGAGCGCGTGGTCTCGCTGTTGCTCAAGTTCCAATACCGGCTCGCCGTCACGCTGTTTGCAACGCTGGCCCTCGGTCTCGGAATGGCGGCCGTCAGCATGAGAAAAATCCTCCGCCTGGAAGCGAACGCGCAGAGCCGTTTCGAAGAGGTCGCCGAAGCTCGCCGCCAGCTCACCAATTTGTCCGCCAAGCTTGTCCAAGCGCAGGAAACCGAACGCCGGGCGCTTTCCCGCGAGCTGCACGACGAGGTTGGCCAGTCTCTGTCGGCCGTTCTCGTCGAACTGCGGAATCTCTCCATGCGATGCAACGAGCAATCGCGAACCCAAGTCGAGCTGATCAAAGGACTCGTCGAGAACACCGTCCGCGTGGTCCGCAACATGGCGCTCCTGCTGCGGCCGTCCATGCTCGACGACTTGGGGCTCGTTCCCGCCCTGCGCTGGCAGGCCCGCGAAGTATCAAAACGCACCGGCATGGATGTGGGCGTTGCCGCCGATTTGTTGTCCGACGACCTTCCGGACGATTACAAAACCTGCATCTATCGCGTCGTCCAGGAGGCGTTGCACAACTGCTCGCGCCACTCGCAGGCCACCACCGTCCGCATCCGCGTGCAGCAGAATTCGGACCACCTGGCGCTTTCGATTCAGGACGACGGCCACGGCTTCGACGTTAAGCAGTCGAAAGGGCTTGGGCTGCTCGGCATCGAGGAACGGGTCGCGCGGCTCGGCGGCACGTGCGAGATCAATTCAGCGCCCGGAGCGGGGACGATACTCTCCGTGGATCTGCCCTTCCGTCAGAAGAACGCCGGCCAGGAAACCTACCAACGTGAAACCGATTCGCATCCTGTTAGCGGATGACCACAACGTAATGCGCCGCGGCCTCCGGCTGCTGCTCGAAAGCCAACCAGGCTTCAGCGTTGTCGCGGAAGCCGCCGACGGCCGCCAGGCAGTGGAACAGGCACAGGCCACCAAGCCCGATGTCGCCGTTCTCGATATTGGTATGCCGCACCTCAACGGCACCGAAGCCGCGCAGCGCATCACTGAGATACTGCCCAACACCGCCATTGTCATGCTCAGCATGCATTCCGACGAAGGCTACGTCCTTCGAGCGCTGAAAGCCGGCGCGCGCGGGTATCTCGTCAAGGACTCCGCCGAAGATGACCTGATCGAGGCGATAAAAGCCGTAAGCCTGGGTAAAGCCTTCTTCAGCCCTGAAGTGAGCAAGATGCTGGTGGAGGATTACGTGCGCGAAATCCGCGCCCGCGGAGTGCACGACAGTTACGAGCTTCTCACCGCGCGCGAGCGTGAGATTCTCCAGTTGCTCGCCGAAGGGAAGTCCAACAAGGATATCGCGACCCTGTTAGGCCTGAGCCTCTTCACCATCGAAACCCACCGCCGCAACCTGCAGGAGAAGCTCAACATTCACAGTTTTGCGGAGCTGATTCTCTACGCCGTTCGAAAAGGCGTTATCTCTTGACGACGGCACTCGACCAGTATGTCCACGCCAGGCGCACGGCCCGCGTGACATCATCTTCGCGTAGCGGCTTTGCCAGGACATCGTAACCCCCGCGCGCAATCACTTCGTTCCAGAGATAGTCGTCGGCCACTTTCGACAACAGCATCGCACAGGGCCGGTGAGGACAGGACGCCATCATGTGGACGATATCTCGCCATTCGGTGCCCGGCAGGTCGCGATCGCACAGAATAACGGGGGCTTTATCCGCTGTAAGTACCTGCCACGCCTCGCCGCAAGTGGTTGCGAAGCGGATACCCCATCCATTCCGAGTGCACACGTCAGCGAGCAATCGCCGATCCTGGTCGCCAACTATAAGAGCTACCAGCACAATTGGACCAGACGAGCGAGAGCCATTCCCGCCGCGCGCAAACCAGCGATTGAGCGCCTTCCACATCCTCGCGTCTGTGCTCAGCTTAAGGGACGCTGCCGCACCCGTTAATACCAGGCAACTGGTATTCTGCCGTGCCAGGCCATGGTAGTGCAGGCGGACAGCCAGCCGCCGGTCGGCAACCCAACCTGTGGAAACTATTCGCGTCCCGCGACGATTTGGACGATGTGGAACGGTGGAGCAGGCCTGGCTTTGGACTTCACCGAGAAAGGAAAGGCGAAACCGCCTGTCCCACCATCGTTTTCATCCGCTTTTCGTGGACCAGACGACCGTGGCGCGAGGTTGCCAACCTGTATTACTTCACGCCTGACATCAACCGAACGGTGGGTTTCACCAGGAACGCAAGGATCACAGCGGCAACAAGCGCGAACGTCGCAACGATACCAAACAAACTCGGTAGCGAGAGAGACTCGTAAAGAGAAGCCATTCGACCGGCCAGATAATTCCCCACCCCGAGGGAGACAAACCAGACCCCCATCATCAGTCCCGCGGCACGCTCGGGCGCCAATTTGGTCATCGCGCTGAGGCCCACGGGGCTCAAACTCAGTTCCCCGAGCGTCTGCAGGAAATAGGTTCCCGTCAGCCACCATGGCGACACCAGAGTCCCTTTCATCGCCATAGCCGCCGCCGGAACAAGAAGCAGGAACGCAAGTCCGCCAAACAGCAGGCCCAGCGTGAACTTCGTCGGACTGGACGGCTCACGTTTCCCAAGTGCGATCCACAACCACGCAAAAACCGGTGCAAAGGCGATCAGAAAAGCCGGCTCGACGAACTGGAACCAACTCGCCGGAAAGTTGAAACCGAACAGAGTCCTGTTGGTATTGCGCTCGGCAAAAAGGTTCAACGACGAGCCCGCCTGCTCAAAGGTCGAAAAGAACAGCACGGAAGCCAGGAAGAGTACCAATATCGCAACGGCGCGCTTACGCTCCTGAGCCGACCAACCCGGTCCGAAGATCAGCCATGCAAACAAGGCAAGCGAGAGAATCACCAGCGCCACACCCAAAGCGTTGGAGAGCAGCTCGGCGGTAAGAGTGATGGTGCCCGCATTAGCCAATAACGCAAGCACGACGATGGTTCCGAATCCTATCGCGCTGGCGAGAAGAGCCTGACGCTTGAGCCGGCGGCCTTCCTCCGGCGAGGCAGGCTTTACCGGATGGAGTCCGGCTGTCCCAAGGTATTTCCCACTCAACGAGTACTGAATCAGCCCGGCAAGCATACCCAGCCCTGCTAGCCCAAACCCCAGTCGCCAGTTGATCTTTTCTCCTACCCAGCCGCAGATCACCGGCGAGATCAACGCACCCAGGTTGATGCCCATGTAAAAGATCGAAAACCCGGAATCGCGACGCCGGTCGCCGGGCGCGTAGAGTTGCCCCACTATTGTGCTGGCGTTGGCCTTCAGCATTCCTGTCCCCATCGCCAGCAGCGCCAGGCCAACGTAAAACACGGCTACGCTCGGCACCATCAAAGAGAACTGTCCACAGATGATCAGAATGCCGCCATAGAGCACGGCGCGGCGATGTCCGGTCAGGTTGTCGGCAATCCAGCCTCCCGGAAGGCAAAGCAGGTAGACCATTGCAGTGTACGGGCCGTAAATCGCGCCCGCTTTCACGACGCCGAATCCCAGCCCACCCTTCGCCACGGGCGCCGTCATGAAGAGAATCAGCAGCGCTCGCATACCGTAGTAGCTGAAGCGCTCCCACATCTCGGTAAAGAAGAGGGTCGCCAGGCCGCGAGGATGGCCGAAAAAGCTGCTGTCGTCGGCCGCGGGGCTTAGTGTCTGGGTTGCCATACAGGGAATGACGGGGGCAACCTAAGTTTACACTACGAGCCGGAAGCGTGCCCCGTTTCATGTATACTTGAGGTTAGGAACAAATCGAAAGATCTGTGCAGGGTAGCGTGTGTCAATTTGAGCCGCTTGCCTGTTGCGTGGAACTACAATGCCAAAACGTACATTTCAACCCAACAATCGCAAACGGGCGAAGACTCATGGTTTCCGGGCTCGTATGGAAAGCAAGGACGGGCGCGCGGTGCTCGCTCGACGGCGCGCAAAGGGCCGCCACAAGCTAACGGTGAGCGACGAGAGAGCCGTCCGGTACGCATAAGAGGTTTTCTTATCCGAAGAGCGCGCGAATTCTGTGCTCCTCCGATTTCCGCAAAGTCTATGACAAAGGTTCCCGCATCTCGGGCCCGTACTTTGCGGCCTTCTGTCTTCGGGTGGAGCGCGACAGCGGACCCCGGATCGGATTCACTGTGTCACGGGCATTTGGGCGGGCAGTTCTGCGCAACCGTGCGCGGAGGCGCATTCGTGAGGCTCTACGACTCCGCCTGGCTGACATCGCTCCACAGTGGGATATTGTCGTGAACCCCAGGCGCCTGGTCTTGGATGCTTCCGCGGACGACCTGCGCCGGGAAATCGGTCGGATCGTGTCCAAATGCGCGAACTCGTGAAGGCCAGTCTGCGTTTCTATAAGCGGTGGATCTCCCCCATGCTGCCTTCTGCCTGCCGCTTCGAACCCACCTGCTCCATGTATATGCTCGAAGCCGTCGATCGTTACGGCGTCGTGCGCGGGGTGGGGAAAGGAATCATGCGGCTACTGCGCTGCCATCCGTTCCATGAAGGTGGATATGATCCCGTTCGTTAAGGGTGGCACAGGCGGTTTCGCCTTCCTTTGGAAGTCCACTAGCTGATCCCTGTCAAGAACATGAACGACCTGCCCAACAACCCGAACGCACCCACCAAGCCCAAAGAGCTGTCGATGGAACTGCGCCTTCTCATCGCGTTCCTGCTGATGGGTGCGGTGCTGTTCGTAACGCCGTACATCTACAAACCGCCGCCTGGGCCAAAACCGGCCGAAAAATCCACGCCGGCCACGCCCCCACCGGCAGCAGTAGTCAAGAAACCTGAAGCGGTCCCCGCCATTGCCACACCCGACACGGCCGCGCCTGCGCCGCAGGTCACCGCTTCGTCCGAACAGCCCTTCACGATCGACACCAACCTCTATCGCGTCCGTTTCACGAATAAAGGCGGCGTGATTCAAAGCTGGATCCTGAAAAAGTACCTGGATTCGCAAGGCAAGCCGCTTGAAGTGATCAATACCGCGTCGTTTACGCAGGTTCCGCCGCCGTTCTCGATCACCTATAAGAACGGCAAGCCGCCGGTAGACATCAATTACACCTTGTACAAGGCGACCCCCACAGCCGATGGATTGGGAATCGATTACGAGTACGGCGACACCAAGGTTCACGTCCGCAAATCGTTCCGGTTCCTGCGCAACAGCTATCTGGCGCAGGTTACCTCCGAGGTCACCCAGAATGGCGCCGGTGTTCCGCATCTGCTCGAATGGCGCGGCGGATTTGGCGATACCACGGTATTGAATCGTGTCACGGCGCAGCATTCGATCTATTTCAACCTCGCCGACAGCAAGCTGAAAGTAGCCGACCAGAAAGCAGCCAAGAACGGGCCCGTGACGGCAAACGGCAACTTCTCGTTCGCCGGCCTGGAAGACTCGTTCTTCGCCATGGTTTTGCTTCCCAGCCAGCAGAACACGCTGGAAGTGGTCACGATGAAGGACGATGTTCAGCCGAACGCGTCCAAAGACGCCAAAGCGGAAGCTCACGTCGGTGTCGCCGTCGGAGGCGATGCCGTAAACGAGTTCTCGCTGTTCATCGGGCCCAAAGATATAGACCTCCTGAAACAGGTTGACCCCCGCCTCCCGCAGGTTATCGACTGGGGTTTCTTCGGAGTCATTGCCAAACCGTTGTTCCTGATCCTGCGCTGGATTAACGATCAGTGGGTACACAACTACGGCTGGTCGATCGTTGTGATTACGGTCATCATCAACGTCCTGCTGCTGCCCATGCGGTTTTCCAGCCTCAAATCCGCCCGGAAAATGCAGGGCTTGCAGCCGCAGCTTCAGGCAATTAACGCGAAATACAAAAACATCGGCTTGCGCGATCCCAAGAAGGCCGAGCAAAACCAGGAGGTCATGGACCTCTATAAGAAGCACGGCGTCAATCCCATGGGAGGATGTCTGCCCATGCTCGTGCAGTTGCCGATCCTGTATGCCTTTTACAGGGTTTTGGCGGTCAGTATCGCGCTGCGTGGCGCCCATTGGCTGTGGGTTACAGACCTGTCACAGGCTGAGACCCTGCCGATTCACATCCTGCCGGTGGTGATGATCATCACACAATTCATCACGCAGAAGATGACTCCGAACCCCAGCGCCGACCCCTCGCAGCAGAGAATGTTCATGCTGATGCCGCTGATGTTCGGGTTCTTTTTCTACAACATGTCAAGCGGGTTGGTATTATACTGGTTGACCGGAAACTTGGTGGGCATCGCGCAGCAATGGTTGATTAACCGGACTATGCCGCCCGTGCCGGTGGTGCAAGCGCCCGCGAAACTGGCGCCAAAGAAGAAGGGATCCAGGTAGGAAACGCTTGGGCGACACGAAATTCAGCCTTTCGACGGCCGGACCACAGATCAAAGACTTTCTGACGAGAATCATCGATCTCGCGCGTCTCGAGGTGTCGTTCGAGATCACCCCCGGCGCGCATACCCATCCGGATCTCGAGGATCCTGAGATCGTAGTCAAATTCGCCGGGCCGGATGTCGACCTTCTGTTGGCGAATAAAGCCGAGACGCTGCTGGCACTCGAGCACCTGACCATGGAAATCCTGCGGATGCCGTCGGAAACGCATTCGCTTCTATGCTTCGATGCGAACGACTACCGCCTGCTGCGCATCGAGGAACTACGCATGAGCGCGGTGGCTGCCGCCGATCGGGTAAAGCAGACCGGCAAGCCGTTTCACTTCAGCCCCATGACCAGCCGCGAGCGGCGTATCATTCACCTCAGCCTGCGGAATGAGACCGAAGTGAAGAGCCTCAGCACCGGGACCGGATCGTGGCGGCAGGTGGTGATCATGCCGGCCAGCATGGAAACAATTCCCGAACCGGTGCGCCCTCCGATGCCTCCGAAACCTGGTTCCGACGGCCCCCGTTCGGGCGGACGCGGCGGTCCCGGTGGATTCCGTGGCCGGCCGGGGGACGATCGTGGTGGGCGTCCGGATCGCGGACGCCGCAAAGGTCCGCCTCCGGGACGCCGATATCAGTAACCGTCTTCACGAGACTATCGTTGCGCTTTCCACCCCGCCCGGCCGTGCCGGTATAGGTGTCGTGCGCATTTCAGGACCCGAAGCCGTCGAAATCGCTCACCGTCTGCTGCGCATCGATGGCGAGTTGCGGCCCTGGAGCGCTCGTCTCGCGGAGTTGACCGACCACGAAGGTCAAGTCGTCGACCAGGTCGTTGTCACCTACTTCGCCGCGCCACGCTCCTACACCGCCGAACATCTGATCGAGATCTCCTGTCACGGCTCTCCCGTCGTCTTGCGGCTTTGCGTCGACCGTGCCTGCGAGGCGGGCGCGGGCCTCGCCGAACCCGGCGAGTTCACCCTGCGCGCCTTTGTGAATGGACGCATTGACCTGCCACAGGCAGAAGCCGTCCGCGATCTCATCGAATCGACCACGCTCTACCAGGCGCGCGTGGCGGCGCAGCAGGTGGAAGGCTCCGTCTCGCGTCGCCTGAAGCCGTTCAAGGATCAGTTACTCGAACTGATTGCGTTGCTCGAGGCCGGAATCGATTTCGCGGAGGACGACATCAGCGTCGCCTCGAACGAAGAAATCCTCCGCCGCGTCCTACCGGTTGAACAAGGCTTCTCGAAACTGGCGGCCAGTTTCGCATATGGAAAGCTCGTTCACTCGGGCATGACGCTCGCGATTGTTGGCCGCCCCAATGTGGGCAAAAGCAGCCTCTTCAACCGGCTTCTGGAGCAGAACCGCGCCATCGTTACGGATATCCCTGGAACCACTCGCGACCTCGTCTCGGAAGTAGCATCCATTGGCGGTATTCCCGTGAAGTTCGTTGATACCGCCGGCATACGCGACGGCCAGGATCTTGTCGAGACGCTTGGTATTGAGCGGAGCTACCAGGCAATGGCTGACGCCGACGTCACAATCGTGGTCTTCGACCTCTCCCAGCCTGTAACCGCCGCCGACCTCGCACTGCTCGACAAAGCACAGCAGCAAGGACGCTACGTGCTGGTGGGCAACAAATCCGACCTTGGACACGTTCCCGAGATCCCAGCGGAATACATCGCTGTGTCAGCCCTCACCGGCGACGGCATTGAAGATCTGCGCCGCGCCATAGCCCCCGCAGTTTCATCCGGCCAGGATTCCGGTTTCATCACCAGCCTGCGTCACGAGCAATTGCTCCACGAATCGGTCGAGGCGCTTCAGCAGGCGCGGAATGCGGTCCAATTCGGCATCCCCCATGAGATGCTGCTTCTCGACCTCTACGCCGCCCTGCGCCCGATCGATGCCATCACCGGCGCCACCACCGCCGACGACATCCTGAACCGCATCTTCTCCACCTTCTGCATCGGTAAGTAGCCCTATGTGGAGGGGTGAAGCAGGCGGTTGCGCCTGCCTTTGGACTAAACCGGAATGCACAGGGATAGGAGCGCAATTTTCAAGCTCCCAACCGATACCTGCACTTCCGCGGATGTCCGCTCTGATGAATGATGCAATCCGGCGGCACATCTACGATCTCGACAAATTCCGCCCCCGCCAGCTCCAGGCTTCGCTGCGAAGCGCCATTCTCCGGATCACAGGTAATCCAAAGCGGATTCAACCCGAGAGAACTCGCAAACGGCATCAGCAGCCGAACCGACCGGCTCGCATAATGGTGCCCGCGATACTCCTCGTGGACGCTGAAGCCGATATGTCCCGCATACCGTTCGATATGCGGAGTGGAAGCGACTCGCAAGTTTATCGCCCCCAGTTCCTCTCCCGTGATCGCGTGAACCATCCGGAAATGATATGTCGGGACTCTGTGTACCGGATGTGGAGCGAAAGCCGCCAACTCCAACCGCAGTTCGCTATCCTGAAGCGCCATCATTCCGAAGCCATTTCACCAACTCCGTCTCCGCCTTGCGCAGATCCGTCTCACGGCCGAACCGCTCGCTGATCTTAACCAGGCAATCGAGTGCCAACCGCGCCGCTTTACGTCCCAGTTCGGTCTTCCCGGCGCTCTGAACAACCTCGCGCAGAATCAGGTAAGCGCGCCATCGCTCCTCCTGGTCGTCCTGAAGCTTCCGTTCGTTCTTTAGTTGCGCGTCCCGCTCAGCGCGAGTCATGCGGTACTCGCTCCTGGCTTGTAACGCGTAGTGCTGCATGCCGCCCCACAAAGTGTCGTTGAAGTAAAGCCGATCTGAATTCGAGCTGACATACTCCGCCAGCTTGTACTTCGCTTCCAGCACCTGCTCGACGGAGAGATCGGTCCGAGTCGTCTCCCCATACAACTGTGCCAGGCGTCGCATACGAGCGGCCCGATTCGCTGCATGGATTGCATCGTAGATCTCTGCCGCCTCCACATAGCGATTCTCACGAGCCAGGCGAACTGCTAAGGCATACCTGACCAGGCGTATTTCAGGCAGGTTGGGGTTCTCGTCCGCAAATAGCTTAAGCGCCTCGATCGGCGCCTCCACATCGAGCAACAGCCCCAGATCCCAGCCGGACTCCGCCCAATACAAAGACAGGTCCTCTATCTCACTCGGATAGCTCAAGTATTCCTTGCCCTTTGAACCCGGCGCATGTAGCCACAACGCGTATCGGAGCTGCTCCTTCGTCTTACCGGTCTTCCGGTAGACGCCGCATAATCCGTACGCTGCAGCCGCCTTCTCATTGGCCGTAGCGCGGCTCGACCGAAACAGCGCAACCAGAGGACCCTCCGCCGCCTCATAGTCACGCGACAGGAAATCGGCGGAACCCAGCATCCAATTGAAATCCGGCTCGGTCCGGATCGCGTCTTTCACAGGCACCGCGTCGCCGATTTTCCGAGCCTCTGCGGGATCACCCATGCGCAGAGCCGTACGCATGGCGAGCAGGGCCAGGTGGTTGGGCCTCGCCGTCGACCGCAACAAGTCGCGGTGCTGTTCCAGTAGCTCCCGGATTCTTGCGTAGGTTCGTGCCGGCTCGCGAGAGGGCATAAACGGCTTTGTCACATCAGGCCAATGCGGATTCGTGGCAAGCTGAATCGCAAACGCAGCATGCTCCGGCGTATCGAAATATTCCTCAAGGTGCGCCAGAAGCTCCGGACCTCCGTCGTATCCATAGGTCAATCGCAAGGAGTTGAGGAGTGCCTCCCGGCTCAGGTTGGAGACGTCCCGGTTCAGCTCATCGAGATACATCTTACCCGCTGTAGTCTGTTGTCCCAGCAGGTAGTGAATGCGGGCAATCCAACCTCCCGCTTCGCTGCGGAACTCAGGTGTCTTCGCTGTTCGTTGAAACGTCTCGAGCTTCTTCAACGCAGTGTCCAATGGACCAGGTGCCGACGGCTGCCCTGCTCGCATGTCGATCTTGGCGTCGATCAAATCCACTTCTTCCTTTTCCCGCTGAGTCAATGAAGCGTCACTGCGGGCTGCCGCGACAGCCTCCCGGAGGCCGGCCTCTGCGAACGGACCGCTCTGGGGTTGCGAGATTTGCCGATAAGCTGCACGTAGTTTCGCCAGGGGACGGTCGCCCTCAGCGTTCATCATTCCCGCAAACGGAGCCGAGATCCGCCTGACGTGAGTTCGCTCGAAATTCGCGCCGTTTTTCGCAAACGGGAGCCAGAAACGCGCGCTGAGAAACTCGCGCAGCGAAGAATCCCACGGACAGGACCAAACGAATGCAAAACCGAAGAGCAGCACGCCGCCGATTCTCCGGACCACGCCGTTCATTTCGATTGCTCCTCCTCCACCGCGAAGTCGGAGTGGCGAAGCGAGACGGCACGCCCCAGGTACAGCCGCTGCCGGCCGGCATATGCCGGAAGCGCCAATTCCAGCCGAGACGAGCCCGTCATGCGGATCGGCATGTTCTCCTGTGGCAGAAAGTATTCCAATTCGGTAGAACTGCGAATGTCATAGCGAGTCGGTTGCGCCGCGAAAGGCCGCGCGACGTTCAGGAACACGTCCACGCATGCAACGGCAGAGCATTGGCCGTCAATCACCTCGATGCGATTCTGAGCTTCACTGAAAGTGGTCTTGACGCCGGCCGCGGCGAGCACTTCTCGCGGATCCAAGGCCAGAGCCTCGTTCGAACTCGGCCAGCGGAAGAATACGACTCCGGCCGCTTGCCCACCCATTTTTCGAACGCTTGCGACCGCGCTCCGAACCATTTCCGGCGTCGCCATAACAAACTCCACCGCATCCCCAACATCGAACTGGTTGTAGCCGACATGGACTTTCCGGACAGCGCGATAATCCAACACAAGTTCATTCGCCTGGTTGCGCGACGCTTGCAGTTGAAAAGCAGGATTGGTGGCGAGATCGATTGGCGCAAGGTCGTTATAAAACGCCATCGCCGCTCGCCGTCCGGTTTCCGGATTCGGCTCGCGCGGCACCATCCGCGCCCGCCCGAAACTCGAGACGCCAACCCGAAATCTCTTGCCAAACCGGTTGAACGCTGGACCCCACTGTCCCGCATCGATCTTTGCCGCGATTGCCGCACCGCCACTTTCGACGTCATAAAACTGCGGAACGAACTCATCCACCTCTTTGATCACGGCAGCCACATCGGTGCCATCGCGAAACCAATCCAGCAATGCAGTGACCGAGAGGGGAAGTCGCTCCGGGAGTTCCTTGCGTAGCTCCCGGATATAGCTCGCGTATTGATTCAGCGCGCCGGTTGGACTGTCGATGTCGAGTTGCACGCCGGCGATTCTGAGATGCCGCATGACCCCGTTATCTTGGATCTCGAGGACCTTGTCCGCCACCATCTTCGCAGTCTGTACGTCCGGCACGCCCTGGTGCTCGTATCGGAAAACCGCCCAATACTCTCGCGCCGGCGGCAATTTCCCGGGCAATTGGCCATAAACATTCCACCGGTTCATCTCATGAGAAATGGTTCCGGTCTGCACGTACACGACATCTAAGGGTTCGTGATTCCATTGCCCGGTGAACTCACTTCCATCCCAAAACCAGAAGCCCGTGCTCCAGTGCGCGGGAACCTGTTGACCTGAGAAGGAAGTCCCGCATCCGCAGAGGGTGACAAAGGAAACAAGGAACAACCAGGCGTGCGAGAAACGCATGAATGCTAAGGCTCTGAAATCAACGTATCAGTTTTGGCTTGAGTTGAAGGGTGGCTCGTTCACAGCCCCCTCACTTCAATTCGGCTTCGTCAAGCAGCTTTCCGTCGGTCGCGATAGCCCGCACATGTGCCGTCTTGCCATCCACATCGATCACCACAAAATGCTCGGTGCTTGCGACCTTCTTGGTAATCCCCATCGGAGGCTTATCGACGTCGTACAACGGTGCGCCTCCGCCGCCCGTTATGAAGTAATGAATGCCGTCCTTAAGGTAGTGCTGGTAATTATGGTCGTGCCCGAAAAACCCCGCGGTGACATGGTATTTCTCGAACAGCGGCACCAACGCCGTCATCTGGGGATTGTCACCCTGACGCCGTGAAACCGCGGTGAAAGGCGGATGATGCGCGGCTACGAAACGCATGTCGGCCTTCTGGCTCTTTTCCAGGTCCTGCTCGAGCCAGGCCGTCTCTTCATGCCAGAAAGCCTCTTTGGCGGCCTCACCCACAGCGGCGTTCCCGATGTCGCTATTCAGGATGATGAAGTGACACGTGCCCCAATCGAAAGAATAATAGGGCTGGCCCACATCGAAAAACTCATAGAATTGGCGATTGTTTCGTTCGTGGTTTCCGAGCGCCGGGAAGAACGCCGCCTTGTGCAGGAGATCGTTCTCGATATCGAAGAAGATCGGCCACTGCGCGGAATCGGCGCCGTTCTCGACCAGGTCCCCCGTGTGGATGGCAAACTCCGGCGTGCTGTGTTCCTTGATGGCCGCCATCACGCGCCGGTGCACATCGTGGCGGGTGCGGGTGTCGCCGTAAACAAGAAACTCGAATTTGGCGGCTCCCGCAGGCGCGGTTCTAAATGAGCCGGAACCTCCATCGGGCGTCTTGTAGTAGTAAATCGTGCCGGCTTTGAGGCCGGTGAACGACGTCTTCTCGACCTGCAGCACAGGGGCACTTTTATCCGCTTTCGCCGGATCGGTTCCCACGGTGACCTCGCCTTTCTCAACAACACGCATGACGGTCGCCGACGACCGGGTCACGTTTACGACATACGGCCCACCAACAACCTTGTCCCCGGCATGCAAGCCGGCCGCGGAAATTACCGCGAGGCACACGAATAGAAACCTGCTCATTGGATTTAGCCGAAGGCTCATCCTAGCACGCGTTGATTAACGCAATGTTATGCCAAAAGTCACTACAAAATCGTTGAGCCAGCCATTAATGGTGTTGCCGGGAGCGGGCACAATGACGGAGTTGGGGAAGGGGGTCGCCTGATCCCGCAAATCGAGTCGGAGTGCCCAATGCGCCCCAATTCCCTTCTCTAGTCCACCTCCGAACGTCACCATGGGGCGTGCATCGACTCCATCCTGGAAAGCTCCGAACTGCGCCAGTGGACGGGGACGCACCTCTTCAATCCCGTGGTAAAGCTTCACACCCGCGCCGCCCACGAAATAAGGACGCCACGACGCCTCGCGCTTCCGCGCATACCACACGAGGTCGCCGTGAAAAGAGTGGGCGTTGGCGTCAAACGCGGTTTTCGTGCCGCCGGAGGATATTTCGAAGTCGCCGTCCTGAAAACCCCAGCCGCCTTCAACAGCCCAGTGCTGGCCGAACTGACGGCCTCCCAGGACGCTCAGCGCGTAACGGGGTCCGATGCCGGCTTGCGCGGTGCCCGCGGAACCTTGAATCGACAGAGGATGATACATGCCGAAGCCGGCCGCGCCGGTAATCTGCCAATCGGCTGCGCAAAGGAGCTTGAAACCAAAAGCGAGAAGAACTACTACCGGAAACCTGTACTGCACCATCTGGGTACTGCCTGGTTCGAATTGTAACCAATCCAGCAGCTACTTCACGAACTTCAGGAGCGCGGCGTAAAAAACATCGGGTGCCTGCAGATGTGGAACATGACCGAGGCCCGGCAGCAACACCAGTTCGCCGTTCGGAATGGTGTCGGCAATATGCTTCGCCAGTTCGGGAAAATCAGGCCCATCCTTATCTCCGCCCAGCACGAGCGATTTGCATTTGATGTGGGCCCAGTCGTAGTAGACGGGGTCGAGATAAGTAATCTGCTGGTATATCGAACGCACCATCGCGAGACGCGGCCAGTCTCCACTCAGCGTCGGCGCGTAGAGAATTCGCACATATTTCTCGTACTCGGGTTTCCAGGTGCCGGGCGGGAAATAGCGGCGGATATTGTTATAGAACCCCTGATAGATCTGGTCGTGGCTCGCCGACATGGTCGCCTTGTACGCCTCGTCCGCCGTTCTCCAGGGGCGCTGGAACCGGGGATCGGTCAGGCCGATCGGGTTGTAGATCACAAGCCTGTCGGTGATGTCGGGATAAGAAGCCGCGAAACGGGCCGCCAGCATGCCTCCCATCGAGTGCCCGATCACCGTCACTTTCGAGACTCCGAGCGTCTGGAGGAGCTTGCGGCTGTTGGCAGCCATGTCGTGGAAATTGTAGGGGATGATCGGCTTCGAGGAGCGCCCGAAACCGATCTGGTCGGGCACCACGACGCGAAAGCCCTCCTTGCGCAGCACGTCAATCGGGCCGCCGAAGTAGAAGCCGCCGAAGTTCATGCCGTGAAACAGGATCACAGTGCGTCCATTCGGCTGGCTCTCTGCCGGCACGTCCATGTAGGCCATACGCACATCCTGCCCGTACATGGTGAGCGGCAGGAATAATACGGGATAGGGATAAGGGACATCCTCGTACGTGATGCTGCCCGCCGGGACATCAGATGGCGCGTGAACCTGGGGCTCCTGTGCAGCAAGTAAGCCGGCGAGGGCCGCCGCGATTGCGAGAATCTTCCATCCGCTGGAACGTGTCATGTGTGCCGACCTCCTGCCTATCATACGGACCTGCGCCGCATGCCGCAAGATTTTTTGACAGCGCGCCGCCGCACTGTGGTGTAATATCATGCACGCAAGTTTTGCGTACCCTGGGAGGCTGTGAATGCGACTCATCTTTGCGGTCATTCTGACGATGACGGCGGCGCTCGCCGCGGATCCGCCAAATCCTTATCGCACGATTGAGAACTGGGCGAAGCTCCCGGACCGGCAGTTCGGATCGTCGAGCGCAGTGGACATCGATACCGATGGCAAAAGCATCTGGGTTGCCGAGCGTTGCGGAGCCAACACTTGCGCGGGAAGCAACGTCGCGCCCATCCATAAGTACGATGCCTCGGGCAAACTCCTGACGAGTTTCGGCGAGGGCATGTTCGTGTTCCCCCACGGAATTTATGTCGACAAGGACGACAACGTCTGGGTGACCGACGGACAGGGCCGCGAAGGTAAGGGACAGCAGATCTTCAAATTCAGCCCCGAAGGCAAAGTGCTCATGACGCTCGGCAAGGCGGGAGTAGCAGGCGACGGCCCTGACACGTTCAATGAGCCGTCCGACGTAATTGTCGCTCCAAACGGAGATATCTTCGTCGCCGATGGCCACGGCAGGAACACCAATGCCCGAATCGTAAAGTTCGACAAGAACGGGAAGTTCATTAAGACCTGGGGCAAGAAGGGAACCGAGCCGGGCGACTTCGACACTCCCCATGCGCTGGCGTTCGATTCGAAAGGCCGGCTTTTCGTGGGCGACCGCGCCAATAACCGCATCGAGATCTTCGACCAGGATGGCAAGTTCCTGGACCAGTGGACACAGTTTGGACGTCCCAGCGGGCTCTTCATCGACAAGAACGACATGCTGTACGTGGCGGATTCGGAATCGACGGACAAGCAGGGCTACGGGTACAATCCGTACGGCTACAAGCGCGGGATCCGGATTGGAAGCGCTAAGGACGGCAAGGTGACGGCGTATATTCCCGATCCGGTGGGCACGGGAGCCACAAGCGCGGCTGAGGGCGTCGCGGTAGATTCCGCGGGCAACGTTTACGGTGCCGAAGTAGCTTTGAAGGACATCAAAAAATACGTTAAGTGAGGATTGCGATGAAGAAATGCGCGTTCGGTTTTACGATAAGTCTTCTGCTGGTTTGCACCACCTATGCGCAGCAGCACACGCCGCGAGGAAGCGCCACGGATGTGACCAACGCCGACATTCAGGCTACCCTGGCAAAGACTCCGAATGCCAAGGTGAGCGACCAGGCCATTCGCGTGGTCAGCATCAATAATGAGTACAACGTCGGCGTGGGAGTGGTACATCGGGCCAAGACCAACGGTCAAACGGGAGGCGCCATCGAGCATAGCCAGATCACGGAGGTGTATCACGTGATTGAGGGCAACGCGACGCTCGTGACCGGCGGCTCCATTGAGAATCCGCGCGAATCCCCTGCGGAGAGTCAGGTGGTAAAAGTGCTCAATGGACCAAGCACGGGCGGCGTGTCGCTGGACGGCGGCGTAAGCCGGAAAATCGGTCCCGGCGATGTGGTGGTGATTCCGCCGAACACGCCGCACTGGTTCAGCGAGATCACGTCCGACCAGATCGTCTACCTCGTGATCCGCGTGGATCCACACAAAGTGCTCCCAGCCGGTTACGGCGCCAAGACCGGCAATAGCAACTAACGCCGCAGTGGCTCGGGACGATGGCCGCCGAAGATCGTCAGGCTGCCGATGAATCCAAGAAGACAAGCTACCGTGAACCAAAGGGCCTGTTGGAAGCCGCTCGGGCCGGTAAACGCGTAAGGTGAAATGAAATAACCTCGAATCGCCATCACCACCACGAATAGCGTCCACAGGGGGAACAATGGCCGAAACCATCCCGCGACCGCCAGTACCGTGCACACGAGGCCGATGAGTCCGAGACCGGTCAGCCAGTGCGTCAGTTGCGGCCCCGTCCAGGGCAGCATTCCCAAATCCAACGTGTTTCCCGAAGTAGCGTCGAGAATGCCGAGCATGAGCAGCACTACAGCCAGCAGAAACTCAAATAAATAGCTGAAGAGTCGTAAGATCAGCGCAATGAGCCGCAAGCAGCCTCCAGGTGCTGGAATCGTTATTGTAACAGTGTGGTCGTCGCGAACAGTCAGACCCAAGCTGAAAGCTGAACGCTTCTCTCTGCTACCGATCCTTGGTGGTAAGCAGCGCCTTGGGGTAAACCATCAGTCCGGTCTCGGAGGCTCGGAAGATCTTGTAGAGAGTATCATTTCCCGGCAACTGGGTCTCCAGAAAATCGACGCCGTCCGCTGTGATGATAAAGCTGCTACGGTCGTCCTGCTGGATGTAGCGCTTTGCCTTCAGATACCAGACCGCGAAATGAAGGTGCTCTCGGGGGAAGTCCATCAGATGCTCCACGTCGAGGAACGATAGCGCAGCATAGTCCGGATTGGCGCGCCGCTTGGCATAGAGCAGACAAAGGAGGCCAACGCGAATCTTGGCCTCGGCGTCGATTCCATCCGTAAATTCCTTGGACTGGAAGATCGGGAGCGCCGCCGGGCGATTCTGCTCCAGTCGCTTATCGTACTCCGCGCGCTTTTGTGTGTCGCTCAGTACTTCGAACGCCTCGCTAATGCTCCGAAAACGCTCGGCATCGCCCGTCTTCAGGTTGTCGGGGTGAAAGCGGGAGGCCAGCAGCCGGTAAACGCGATGGATGGTCTCGTTCTCGGCGCGGGGGTGGATCTGAAGCAGGTCGTAATAATTAACGGGACCGGAGCCCATACCTTTTACTTCGGCGGTTGCCGCCGTCCGCAGCAGGTCAATTGGGTACGACTTGCGCAATCAGGCACTTGAGGTAGTGGGTTTCAGGAACGGTGAGCAGGATCGGATGGTCGCGCGCCTGCGTGCGCCGCTCGACGATGCGAAGCGTGCAATGCGCATCCAGGGATGCTTCGGCGAGAACCGTAAGCAGCATCGCTTCGCTCATGTGATGGGAGCAGGAGCAGGTGATCAAAGTGCCGCCCGGCGCGAGCAGGCGCAGACCGCGCAGGTTGATTTCCTTGTAGCCGCGCGCCGCCGCATCGATGTTGGAGCGCGATTTGGCAAACGCCGGAGGATCGAGAACGATGGTGTCGAACGAGCGCCGGGCGGAAACATACCCGGCAAGCAGGTCGAAGACATCCGCCTCGCGCCAGTTGATGTTCGCGATCGAATTCCGGGTTGCATTCGCGGCAGCGGTGGCAAGCGCGGTGGCGGAACTATCCACCGCCTCCACCGATTCGCAATGCGCGGCCATGTGGAGCGCAAAACCGCCCGTTGACGTGAAACAGTCGAGTGCGCGCCCACGGGCGTATTGCGCCGCGGCCAGATAGTTTTCGCGCTGATCGAGGAAGACGCCGGTTTTCTGTCCGTGCAGAAGGTCGGCGGTGAGTTCCAGGCCGTTCATTTTTATTGGAACAGCTTCGGGAATCTCGCCTGCGAGTAATCCCGACTCTAGCGGCAGCGATTCCCGGCTGCGAACCGCGACGTCGTTGCGCTCAACGATTCCGCTTGGGGCATATCGTTCTTCCAGGCAGCTCACGATGTCGGCTTTGGCGCGATCCATACCCTGATCGAGGGTTTGGACAACGAAACAGTCCGCGTAACGGTCGATCACCAGGCCGGGAAGGCGGTCGGCCTCACCGTGTACCAGTCGGTAGGCGGTCGTGTCGCTCAAGACACGCCTGCGGTACGACTCGGCTTGGTCCAGGCGGCGTAAGAAGAATTCACGATTGACAGATTCCACCCGGTCGCTCAACAGCCGCAGGCAGATCTGCGACGTGGAACTGTAGTGGGCTGTGCCCAGTGCCCTGCCCTTGGGATCGACGACCGTGACGACGGCGCCAGGTTCGGCATCTCCCCGGTCCAGCACATCGCTGACAAAGATCCAGGGGTGTCCGGACGCGATTCGGTCCGACGCTTTACGGTTGACTCGGACAGTTGCCGCCACGCGCTAATTCGGGCGCCACTGCTGAAGGCGGGCGATGCGATCGCCGGTCGCGGGATGAGTCGAAAACATGCTCGAGAAGAAACCGCGGCGGAACGGGTTAACGATAAACAAGTGCGCCGTCGAGGGGGTGGCTTCCTGCAGGGGGATGCGCTGCGACCAGCTTTCGAGCTTCTGCAGAGCCGAAATCAGCTCGTAAGGATTGCGAGTCACTTTCGCCGAGGTTTCATCGGCGGCATACTCGCGGGTCCGCGAACTCGCCATCTGGATGAGCATAGCAGCGATAGGCGCAAGGAACAACATCATCACAGCACCCCACCCTCCGCCCTCTTCTTCGTCATCGCGGCGCCCGAAGAAGAACCCCATCCGCGCGAGGAACGTAATGGCGCTGGCCAGAACTGCGGCAACCGAGCTGGTCAGGATATCGCGGTTCTTCACGTGGCCCAGCTCGTGCGCCACAACTCCTTCCAACTCCTGATCGTTCATCACCTTCAACACGCCGGCTGTAAATGCCACCGAAGCATGCTCCGGATTGCGGCCGGTTGCGAAAGCATTCGGCGAATCTTCGGGAATGAGCCAAAGTTTCGGCATCGGCAGGTTCATCCGCATGGCCAGGCTCTGAACGATAGGAAAACGCGCGCATGGACCGCCGGGTTATCGGTTGGGGTCACGGGCTGCGCCGAGTACATCGACAAGGCAATCTTATCGGAGAAGAAGTAGCCCGCGAAGTTCATTACGATCGCCAGAACCAGACCCCAGTACAGGCCCTGGCGGCCGCCGATCATTTCGCCGCCAAACAACAGAATCCCGCTGAGCATGCCCAGCAGGAGAACCGTTTTAAGGGTGTTCATAGACAAACCGGGCCGGGACTAACGACCCGGCCCCTGCTTCTTAGATGTATGGATCGCTACTTAGTTGTTGGCAACGTGCACTTTGATGCTGCGCGGCTTGGCGACTTCCTTTTTGGGGAGAGTGACGGTCAGCACGCCAGTTGCATAGTCGGCGTGAACCTTCTCGGCATCGACGGTGTCAGGCAGGCTGAAGTAGCGGGCAAACGACCCGTACGCGCGCTCCACCTGGCGATAGCCCTTGGACGATTCGTCCTTCTGGAACTTACGTTCGCCTTTCAGTGACAGCGTGCCGTTCTCGATTTGGATGTCTACTTGCTCCAGCTTGACATCAGGAAGGTCAGCCTTCAAAACCCATTCATTTTCAGTTTCGAAGATGTCGACCGGGGGAACCCACGGGCGGCCAGTACTCGGGACGAGCAGGCGGTTTACCGTGTCCTGGAACAAGCGAAGTCCTACGGGGAAGTCCTCCATATCGGGGAGATTGTATTTGACCACAGCCATTGAATCTTTGTCCTCCTTAGAATCTACTTACACATTCAATATAAAATATGAGTGCTATCATGTCAAGTAGTCTGCTAGAGAAATTTTCGCGTCAAATAATGAATCTAGGACCAAACTGGTCTTGTATTATAGGTGAGGGTATTGACTTTGGTTTTCGCCGATCCCATACTGGAGTCACCAGCAACATGCAACTGAGTTTCAATAAGAGGCGCCGTACCTCCAAAGCCGCGGCTACTCTCGCTGAACTCAAACAAGGCGAACAGGGCGTCCTCGAAAGCATTGATTTACCAGAGGATACCGCCCAGCGGCTCATGGAGCTCGGGTTTCTGCCGGGCGCTCCCGTGACGCGCGCGCTTAGCGCCCCAGGCGGTGACCCGCGCATCTATCGTATTGATGGATCAGAAGTTGCACTTCGAAGGGAAACCGCAAAGCATCTCATACTAAGGGTCCAGAAGAAGACGACATGAGCGCCTGCCACGAGTGCAGTTTCGGAAGTTGCCCGAAAGAACTTCCACCGCCCTTTAAATCGCAATCCACAACGCCTCACGTGGTGGCGGTAGTTGGCCCACCCAATTCGGGGAAATCCACGCTATTCAACCGCTTAACCGGTATGCGCCAGAAGGTAGCGAACTTCCCCGGGGTAACGGTAGAGCAGCGTGTCGGAAGGGCGAAAACTCGTGGTCCCCGTGAAGTCGTGCTCGTCGATTTGCCAGGTGTCTACAGCCTCACCCCCCGCTCCGAGGACGAGCGCGTGACGCGCGACGTGCTGTTCGGCGAGATGGCGAATTCGCCAAAGCCGGATGCGATCTTATTGATACTCGATTGCACCAACCTCGCGCGACACCTGGTTTTGGCGGCTCCCATCCTGGCTCTGAAGCTTCCAACGCTGATCGTTTTGAACATGGCGGACGATCTGCGCAGCCGGGGAGGCGAGGTCAACACTGGCGCCCTGGCCACCGAGTTAGGCGCTCCTGTCGCGCTGATCAGTGCCGCGAAGGGCGAAGGCGTCGAGAAGGTCTTCCAGTTCATCGAGGGCACCGCGGCCGGACGCAGCCCCCTGCAAGCTCCCAAAGTGGAACTGCCGGTTTTGCAGGATGTCCCGAAATGCCGCCAATGGGCGGGTCAGGTAGGCGCCGGCGCCGCTTACAAGGCTCCCGAACCGCCGTTGTGGACGCGCCGCCTAGATCAACTCTTTCTTCATCCCATTGCGGGTCCGGCAATCTTCGCGGTGGTGGTAGTGGCTGTTTTCCAGACCATCTTCGTGGGGGCCCGCCCCTTAATGGACGGCCTGCAAGGGCTCATACAATCCTCGGGCGTCTGGTTCAACCACGTCTTGCCCCATTCGGTTCTGACATCGCTGCTGGTGGATGGTGTATGGACCGGGGTCGGCTCGGTTCTCGTTTTTCTGCCTCAGATTCTGCTGTTGTTTCTGTTCATCGGTATCCTCGAAGACTCCGGCTACCTGGCGCGTGCCGCCCTGATTGCCGACCGGACCATGGCCAAGATGGGTTTGCAGGGCAAGTCGTTTATCCCGCTGCTTTCGGCCTATGCCTGCGCGGTGCCTGCGATTATGTCGACGCGCACGATCGAGAATAAGCGCGACCGGCTCGCAACCATCATGATTGCGCCGTTCATGACATGCTCCGCGCGCATGCCGATCTACATCCTGGTCATAGCGGCCTTCGTCAAGGAGCAACACCTCCTCGGTCCATTTCTCAGTACGCAGACCGCCGCGATGCTGAGCCTGTACGTGCTCGGGTTCCTGGCGGCTGTATTCACGGCGAAGGTGCTCAAATCGTCGGTACTGAAGAGCGAGCGCACGCCGTTTGTGCTCGAGATGCCTCCGTATCGCTGGCCCACTCTCCAGTCGTTGGGCATTCGCCTGTATGACCGGTCGAAGGTTTTCCTGCATCGCGCCGGCACCGTGATTCTGTTGGTCGCCATCGTTCTGTGGGTGCTGTTGCACCTGCCCTTGCAGAACGGTAAAGCACCGGAGATCGCCGACAGCTACGCAGGCATGCTGGGCCACTCCATCGAGCCCCTGATCAAACCGCTGGGCTTCAACTGGAAGATTGGTATTGGACTGATCTCCTCCATCGCCGCCCGCGAGGTGATTGTGGGAACTCTGGGAACCATCTACGGAGTCGAAGGCGAGGAACTGGAACATTCCGAGGGGCTGCGCCATGCCCTGCAGAACGAGCTTTCCCTGGGCGGTGCGTTTGCCTTGCTCATCTTCTTCGCCTTCGCTATGCAATGCATGTCGACCATCGCCGTTGTCCGCCGCGAAACAGGAGGGTGGCGATGGCCGGCCATACAGTTCGCCTACATGACCTTCCTGGCTTATGCGGGCGGGTTTGCGGTGAACCATATTGTGCGGTCGGGCTTGCTAAGCTTCATCGGCCTTCAACCTTAGTACAAGCCCGCGCGGTTTATCTGAGCGCTGACCGCTTCTGAAGCTAGCGTTTCTTCAAACCGTTGTGCGCTCCGTTTCCGCCCCACATCTGCCAGCCGTCATCGTGCGGATCGCCAGTCTCGAAGCAAATGATACTGCCGGATTCGGTCGGGACATAAACCCTGCCATTCATGACGGCGGGCTGGAAAACCACCGGCTCGCCCACGTTAACAGTCCAAAGGACCTCACCAGTGGCTTCGGACATCGCCCGCACTTCACCGGTGCGTGTTCCGACGAACACCTTGCCGTTAACGACTGCCGGAGGAGTTAACGAGGCATTCACACCGTCGCGTCCGAGGTCGCGCGTCCAGAGGACTTTGCTGGTTTTCGCGTCGACGCTCATGACTCGATTTCCCATGGAACTGTACAGGCGCCCATTGTCGACGAAGGGCTTCGAGCCCTGGTATGCCCAGATTCCGTGGACGCTGGCTTGTCCAAGGTTGGCCATCGAAGCGGCCATATTCGCGCTGCCTTTCGACGCCCCGGCGAAGCCGACCGATGCGTCCAGTGACTGGCTTTTCGCTTCGGTTGGTGAGGCGGCGCGTTTTTTGTAATCGAGGTAATCGGCGGCGCGCATGGTATCGCGCACGTCGACGACCGGGGCGGCAGCAGTCGTGGTAGCTTTCGACGCCACGACTTCATTCTGCTGTGCCATTACCCTGCCGCCCACCGTCACGTTCGTCTGTTCCCGGCGGCTGAAGAACGTTTGCCCTTTCCACACCGCGGGCGCCGAAGTGGCATTCTTTCTTTCCTCCCAGAGTTGTTTGCCGTCTTTGCGGTCGAAGGAGACGAGCGAACCGTCAACCGTCGACACGTATACCTTCTCCTCATCAACGACAGGCGCCGTAATGATCTCGCCTGCGATCGGACTATGCCATAACTCCGACCCGCTCGCGAGGTCGAACGCTGCGAGGTAATAGCGGTGGTCCGAACGCGAGTTCGGGTAGGCCATGTAGACCTTCCCGTCGGCGACGGCGGGCATGCTCATCAAAGGGTCTCCGAGCCACTTCTTCCATACCGGCTTCCCGTCGGTCGTCAGGGTCTCGATCTCGCAGCTTTCGGTGTTGAAGATGATGCGGCGGCCTTCCACAACGGCGGCTGTCGGGCCGTCATCCGCCGTGTGATAGGTCCATAGGTGTTGGCCCGAGCCGGAGTCGAAGGCATAGAACTCGTGGCTGCCAAAGCCACCACCGATATAGATCTTGCCATCGACGACGGCGGGTGTCGCGAGCGGCCGATTGCCGGGGATGGTCAGCTTCCAGCCGGTAAACTTGCCATCGGCGGACCGGAAGGGGACAGGATTGAGGTCTGGTGAGCGTTGCGCCCAACCGAGGGCGGCGAAGATCGTGAGTGCTCCGGTAATCGCGAAGGTGTGGGTCAGGAAAGGATGGCGGTTCATTTCGGTCTCCGAATCGTACATGCCGTCAACCAGCGCATCCTTTCAGGCGGAAATTGCCGGAGAGATTTCTGGCCCAGAATCCCACTAAGTCTAAGTGAGGGATCCCCTTTTACTGCCGGCGGTGGCTTTTATCACGGGAATCCTCGTATCGCGCATTACCCATTTCGATCGCTGCGAACTGCCGCTCGAAATGGGTCTGTTCGTAATTCTGGCGCTGGCCGCCCATCGCCGTTCGCGGATTTTAACCTATGCTTCAGCGCTCCTGGCGGTCCTTCTCGGCGGCGCATACATCGACGTTCTGCATCGCCCGACACCGGCTCCGGTGATTGAGGCCAGCTCACGCGAAACCGTGATCCTTGCTGGGTGCGTTGTCGAGCCGTCCATCCTTTTCGAGGGCCGGGACCAGTTCACGGTGGAACTCGCTCCTGGCGCCCGAGCTCGGGTCAGCCTGACGGTTCGCGACGGAGAAACGCCGCCGGAGTTCCACTACGGCCAACGCATCGAGTTGGAGGGCAAGGTACGCCCGATTCGGAACTTCCACAACCCGGGATCCTTCGATTTCGTCACCTACTCGGCTCGGCGCCACGTATATTGGACGGTCGCGACGCGCGGCACGGATGCAATCCGCGCGCCTGGCGGAAGCTGTGGGACGCCACTCTTTCGCGCGATTTTCGCCCTTCGCACAGCGGCTATCGCCCGGCTGGATTCGCTGTACCGGAACGACGCCTACGCGACGGGAATGTTGGAGGCGATCCTCCTCGGTGAATCCGGCAAGCTGGAGAAGGTCTGGACCGATCATTTTCGCCGCACCGGAACCTTCCATGCGATCGTCATTTCAGGCCTGCACGTCACGGTTCTGGCGGCGACCTTTCTCTTTCTCATCCGGTTGTGTTTCGTCGGCGAACTGCCCGCGCTGATTATCACGGCCCTGGCAACGTGGACCTATGCGCTCGTTACGGGATTCAACGCTCCGGCGGTGCGGGCTGCCGGCGGCCTGACTCTCTTTTTTATCGGGAGATACTTCTACCGCGAGCGGCGCGTGATGAACCTGCTTGCGGCCATTGCGATTCTGTACCTGGCCTATGACCCCGGCCAACTCTTCGAAGCCAGTTTCCAGCTTTCCTTCCTCTCTGTCGCCGTCCTGGCTGCGTTTGCGATTCCGTTCATGGCAAGAACCTGCGAGCCGTACCGGCGCGGCTTACGCGATCTTGATGATGCGCAGCGCGACCTGCGGCTCCCTCCGGCAACCGCCCAGTTCCGGGTCGAGTTGCGGCTGCTGGTCGAGACGGTTTCGTATTTCATTCGATTGCCGGCGCGCTGGATGCTCGGATGCCTGGCGTGGTGTCTGCGACTGGTGTTCTACGCGTGGGAAATGGCGATTATATCCACCGTGATCCAGATCGGGGTGGCGCTTCCAATGGCCATCTACTTCCACCGCATTTCGTTCTCGGGCTTCTCCGCGAACCTGTTCATCGTGCCTCTGCTGACCCTGGCGGTGCCGGTGGGATTTGTCGCCGTCTTCACCGGCCTGGCGCTGCCCGCCCAGGTCGCCGGATGGTTGCTGGTTACATCCGAAAGGGTCGCAACGTGGCACGCGAGGTGGGAGCCCGATTGGCGTACGCCCGATCCACCGGTGTGGTTGTGTCTCGCGTTCGCCGCCGCTATCATTGTTCTCGCATTCGCCATGCGCGCAAGACGTGCATGGGGATTGATAGTTTTCAGCATCGTGCTGGGGCTATTCGCGCTCATCGTCGTCTACCCCTTCGCGCCCGCCGTTACTCACGGAGCGCTGGAGCTGGCGGCCATCGACGTGGGACAGGGCGACAGCCTGCTGCTCGCGTTTCCTCAGGGCAAGCTGATGTTAGTCGACGCCGGGGGAGTTCCCTCGTTCGGTTCGGTCCGGAAGCCAAAGCTCGATATCGGTGAGGATGTTGTGTCGCCGTATCTTTGGAGCCGCTCCATCCGCAAGCTGGAAGTCGTGGTGGCGACGCATGGCCACGCGGACCATATCGGCGGCCTCGGTGCGATCATCGACAATTTCCATCCGGCCGAGCTATGGACTGGCGCCACGCCGCAAGACCCGGTGTGGAACGAGGTGCTCGAACATGCACGGAAGAAACACGTGAGAATCCTGGCGATGCATTCCGGGGAACGGCGGGAATTCGGCGGAGCGACGATCGAGGTGATCTCGCCACCGCCCGATTACATACCGGATGCCAAACCCAGGAACAACGATTCGCTGGGACTCCGTATTCTTTACGGCGAACATGCCTTCCTGCTGACTGGTGACATGGAATCGCCCATGGAGGGCCGGGTGCTGGCAGATCAACTCGCGATCGGGGCGGATGTTCTCAAGGTGTGCCATCACGGCAGCAAGACGTCGAGCACCGAACCGTTTCTCGATGCCGTGCGTCCGGCGTTTGCGGTGATATCGGCGGGTTTCGAGAACTCGTTCCACCATCCGCACGCTGAGGTATTACGCCGACTCGCCGACCGGCATATCGAGACGCTGCGCACCGATCGAGCGGGGCTGATTACGATCCGCACCGATGGATCGCGCCTGCAGGTTTCGACCAACTCGACGCCGTAGGAGTATGTAAGGGCGACGCGGCGCCTGCAAGCGAAGTATCCTATTCTACGGTGCTGCGATTTGCTCCCCTGTTGTTCTCCGTCGTGTTGCTTCTCCACGCCGATACGCAACCGGCCGAGATGGTCAATGAGGGAAAACCGATTCATATCCCCTTTCAGTGCGTGCAGGAGGAGTTGCAGTCACTCGGCCTGGACTGCTCGGAAGACGAACCGTGCCCCGTCTATCTCGAACTAAGCGCCATCGAATCGGGCGCCCGCCTGTTCGTGACAGGGAATATACATACACCCACCGCCACGCTCAGCTCGATTCTGCTGGCAACGTCGGACGACGGCAAGACATGGTCAGAGCCGTACCGCCGCCTTCGGTTTTCCGCTCTCGACCAGATTCAGTTCTTCGATCTTGCTAATGGCTGGATTGCTGGGGAAGTGGTACAAACACTGCCTCGCGATCCCTTTCTGCTCATTACAAATGATGGGGGGAAGACGTGGAAGGAGCGTCCTATTGTGGAGGACGGACATTCCGGCTCGATCGAGCACTTCCGGTTCGAGTCGGCGAAGACAGGAGCTCTGGTCATCGGATCGAAAGGCAGTGGTTACGAGTTATACGGGACAACCGACGGAGGCGAAAGCTGGGCGCTGCGCCAAAGCAGCGCAAAGGCAATCAACATTCCTGGAGCCTCCACGCAGGCCGAGACAACCTGGCGTCTGCGGCCAGACCGCAAAAACCACGCGTACAACATCGAGAAGCGAGACACCAACGGCTGGCATGTGATCGCCGGCTTTCTCGTCGATGTGGCGGCGTGCAAGTGAGCGTGCAACTCCATTTCTATAACGACAAGTCCGCTGCGGACTCTATCTTCGAATCGATCGAAAAGGAGAAGGTGCTGCCGCGCCTGAAGGCGCTGGTCTCGAAGGCGAACCGGAAGGGGCTGGAGGTGCTCGACCCGGATCGGAATCGGCTCATCCGGATTGGGATGGAAACCGACGGTTCGAATCGGGTGGTGAAGAACGGCTACGGGCTGTTCGATCTGAGCTGGAACGCCGGCCGTACTGCCGAGTGGGCGACCAGGATCGACGGCGAACTCGAGGAGATTCGCGGTGCGATTTATCGCGCGCATGGGTCGCCGCTGCGGTTTCTCATTTGGGCCGGCATGGGCGGATCCGCTGAAGACAAGCACGCCTACATCGGCGCTGGTTTGTTGCAGCGGGGTGTCCGCTGCTATGTACTCGATTCCACCGACCCCGCCAAGTTGAAGCACATCCTCGAAGATATGTTGCGGCGATCGAGAAAAAGCATGGCCGTGACTCTGCAGTCGACGCTGGTGGTGGGAATGGCGATGGGGATGACTTCCTACGAGCCGGTCCTGAATCTCGAGAAGCTGGCGACGCTGTATGAGAAGCACGAAGTCGACGCCCAGGCGAATTTTCTATACATGACGTTGCCGGGCTCCCTGCTCGACCGGTTTGCCTTGGCGCGAGGTTTTCGGAAGGTCGAGTTGCAGATGGACGGCCGCGTCACGACAGCCGGCCGACACAGCTCGCCTCTGACTCGGGGCAGTCTGTATCCGCTGGGACTCTCCGGGGCCAATCTCGAAGGGTGGATGAGCTCCGCCAGCCTGAGCGAGGAGGACATCCTGAGCGCCTGGAAATTATCTGCTTTCCTGCACGCACAGGGACTCGCCGGGCGCGACAAGGTCACGCTGATGCTTCCGAAGCCTTGGGAGGAAGCGGGGGTCTGGACCAAGCAGGATTTTGAGGAAAGCCTTGGTAAGAGCGAGCTGGTCGGGATCAAGATCGTAATCGGCGAGAAGATCCGGATGCCGAATTACCGCCCGCCGCGAGATTCTCAACAGGACCGGGTGTTCGTCGCCGTGGTGGTTAAAGACCTGGAGGGCCCGGATGCCGACAAGGTTGCGCTGCTGCGCCGTGCGGGATATCCGGTTGCGACCTTCTCATTCGAACGCGGAACAACCCTGGCGGAGTATATGCAATTTGTTCACTACGTCGTGTTCGGGTTGGCATGGCTGCGCGACATGAATTTCGTGACCCAACCGGGCGTTGAGCTTTACAAGGCCGTCGCGGCGCGCGTTATCAAATCTCCGCACAGCGCGGGACCTCGGACGGCGGTGCATGCGGCGAAATGGCGTGGCGGCATTATTCTCGATTACGGTCACTTGGCTGCGCATGTCGCGAATCCCAAAGCGACGGCGCCCGCAATTTACGGATCGCTTGTGGGTGCACTCGCCACGGAGCGCAAGGTCGAATACGGAGAACTTACATTCTTCGGCGATACTCGCTATTCAGCGCGCGGACGCGCCATGCGAATCGTGCTAAACAAGGCAGGCGAGACCCTGTTTCGCTCGCGGTTGAAGATGCCGGTGGACATCTATGAAGGGCCGGCAATGAATCATTCCTACCATGAGATGATCATCGGTCATGGGCGCTGCTTCTCGACGATCCTCATTAGCGAAGCATCCGAGAGTATTCCGGAGATCGCATACTCGGCCGATTATCATCGCGCGCAATACCAGGCGACTTTGCTGGCGCTAGCGGAACGCGGCCGTCCGGTGGTATCGATCACCGTGAAGGATCTTCAAGCCAACACTCTGCTGTCGTTACAGGAGTTCTTCCGCGAAGCCGCAAAGTGGGCCCGCCCTTGACTGTCAGTTGTTACTTACGGTAAGTTAATACTGACGGAACAATCTCGTCCGCCGAGAGGAGCAATATGAGCCTGGTGCCCATGGTGGTGGAGCAGACTGCGAGAGGTGAACGGGCGTTCGACATCTATTCGCGGCTGTTGAAGGAGAATATCGTGTTCCTGGGAACGGCGATCGATGACAACGTCGCAAACCTGATCATCGCCCAGATTCTCTACCTCGCGGCCGAAGATCCCGAAAAGGACATCTCTCTGTACATCAACTCGCCGGGTGGCGTGACCACGTCAGGGCTAGCGATCCTGGACACCATGAACCTGGTGCAACCGGATATCGTGACGTATTGTGTTGGCCAGGCGGCCTCGATGGCGGCGATCATACTCGCATCAGGCGCGAAGGGTAAGCGTTATAGCCTGCCGTATTCGCGGGTTCTGATCCACCAGCCGCACGCGAGCGGATTGGGCGGACAGGCGGCGGATATCGACATTCAAGCGCGCGATATCCTGCGTACGCGCGAGATCCTGAACGATATCCTGGCGGATACCACGGGCCAGCCGCGGGAGAAGGTCGCGCGGGATGTCGATCGCGATTACATCATGGATGCGCGCCAGGCAGTGGAGTACGGAATTATCGATCGAGTCATCACCCGGCGCGAGCTTCCGGGGCATGCGGCGGTGCCTAATGGCGTGCCGCGCAACGGGTCGGGGCACTAAGTACGCCGTTTCAGAACATCGGCAACAGGTAAGGAAGAGCTATCGGCTTTCAGCGATCAGCTTTCAGCTTAACCGCGTGGGTGAAGGCTGACCGCTCACAGGCATAATTGTGCGGTTTGCGGCAGTGGTGCCGGTTGTGAGTTCTACGGCCTCTCGGAGAGCGACAATAACCAAGAGCTGACAACCCCATGGAACTCAACCCGATTCTCAGTTTCAACGGCCATTGCGAGGAAGCATTCCGGTGCTACGAAGCATGCCTGGATGGCCGCATCTCATTCCTCATGAAGTATGGCGACTTGCCGGGACAGGAGGCGCGGCCCGGTCTTCATGAGAAAGTCTTTCATGCCACGCTAACCCTGGATAAACAGGTTCTGCAGGGTTCCGACGTCGCGCCGGAGGACTATGTCAAACCTCAGGGATTCACCCTCAGACTCGGCCTCACCGATCCGGCGGAGGTGGAGCGAGTCTTCAATGTGCTGGCAGAAGGCGGCACCGTCCAGATGCCGCTTGAACAGACGTTCTGGGCGCTGCGTTTCGGGGTTCTGGTGGACAAGTTCGGCATTCCCTGGGCGATCAGTTGCGAGAAGCCTTGACGTTCGTTGCGGAATGATATATATTTGAGTGCGATATATGTCAACGATAGACCCCGACGAGAATGCCCGCAAGAAGGGAAGCGCGGAGCTATTGGTGCTCGCGCAGCTTGAAAGCCGGGCCCGTCATGGTTACGAAATCGGCGTCGAGATTGAGCGACGGTCGGAGGGCGCGGTCGCCTTTCAGATTGCCTCGTTATATCCGGTACTGTACCGGCTTGAACGAAAAGGCCTGATTGCCGGACAGTGGGTGGAAGCGAGCGGGCAGCGGCGACGGCGATACTACAAGCTCACTCCAGCAGGCCGGAAGATGCTGGCTGAACAACGCCGCAGTTGGAGCACGTTCCTGACTGCGCTGCAGCGCGCCGGTGGACTCGAGAATGCCTGAGTTCAAGGCCTACGTACGCCAGAACCTTCCTCCTTTGGGGGTTTCCGGCGAGCGTGAGGCAGAAGTTATTGAAGAACTGGCGCTGGAATTTCAGGAGAATTACGAGCGCGCGCTCCGCGGCGGGCTCAATGCCGAGGAGGCGTGGCGCGAAGTCCGGCGGCAGGCGCGCCCGTGGCATGAATTGCATGAAGATCTCCGGTCGGCATTGGGCGAGTCGCCTATCGAGGAAGCGGAGCCGCCGAGGAGGGGAAACATGGTGTTCGAGTTTTGCGGGGATGTTATTCGCGATTTACGGTACGCGGTGCGACAGTTGCGAAGGAGCCCGGGCTTCACTATCGTGGCGGTCCTGATGCTCGCGCTCGGCATCGGGGCCAACACCGCAATTTTCAGCCTGATGAACGCCGTCCTGTTTCGCACGCTGCCGGTGAAGCACCCGGAACAACTGGTTCTCTTCGGTAAGGCGCAGCCGGAAGGCACCACGAACTTCATTCCTGGCCGCAGCACCGACGTGTTCTCATACCCTTTCTACCGCGAATTCCGGGTCAAGAACGACGTCTTCTCCGAGGTCGCCGCAATAAAGAGCTATGTCATGCCGGTGCACGGGCGGATGAGCGGTGACGCGGATATGGAAAAGCTGAAGGTCGAGCTCGTCTCGGGAACCTATTTCAACACGCTGGGTGTGAGTCCGATTTTGGGACGTGTCTTCACGGACGCAGACGACCGCACTCCCGGGGCACATCCTGTGGTGGTGGCGAATTACGCCTGGTGGTCTCGCCGCTTCGGATCCGATCCCTCGGCGCTGGGCAAGACCATTAAGATCGGGCAGACGGTATACACCATCGTTGGCGTTACGCCGCCCCAATTCTTCGGCATCACCGTTGGACGTTCGCCCGATCTTTGGATTCCCCTGGCAATGGAGAAGGAAGTCTCGCCGGATCACAATGGATTGACCGACAACATGTTCCGGTCTCTTCACATGATTGGACGGCCGAAACCAGGGATAGATCCACGCCAAACGCAGGCCGAGACGGACGTACTCTTCCGGCAGATATTGCGCACTTATCTCGGCGCGCAGCCTTCGAAAGAGAGTCTCGATAACATCCAGCGTGCACGAATCGAGCTTATGCCGGCGGCCACAGGGCGCTCACCGCTGCGGAGAGAATTCCAATCGCCGTTGACGATTCTGATGGTCCTGGTCGGAATCGTGCTCCTGATCACCTGCGCCAACGTGGCGAACCTGCTGCTAACACGGGCAACTGCCCGGCAGAAGGAAATCGCGGTGCGGCTGTCGCTTGGGGCGGGACGGCCGCGGGTATTTCGTCAACTCTTCGCCGAAAGCGCGCTGCTGGGTGTTCTGGGCGCCGGCCTGGGCGTTGTCTTCGCGTCAATCGCAAGCCAAATGCTGCTCGCAATGATATCGAGCGAATCAGAGCTTGTGCCGCTGCGTGTGACGCCGGACCTCGAGGTTCTGGTCTTTACGGTTGCGGTAACGATTCTCACCGTATTTCTTTTCGGGGCGGCGCCCGCGATACGAGCCACTGGCGTGGAGTTGGCCCCTGCACTGAGGCTGGGACGAGGGGTCGTCTCCGCGCGCAACCTGTTGTCGCAAGGCTTGGTTGTCGCCCAGGTGGCGTTATCGCTGGTGTTGCTGGCAAGCGCCGGCCTGTTTCTTCGAAGCCTGGCGAACGTCACGAATATTAACCTGGGCTTCGATAAGCAGAACGTGCTCCGGTTTCACATCGATCCGGCATCGGCCGGTTACAAGCCGGATGCCCGGCTGCGAGCCACGATGGCTCGTATTGAGGAGCATGTGGAATCATTGCCCGGCGTACCAGGGGCGAGTTTCGCGCTCAGCGTTTTGGACGGTGGTGGATGGTCGGGGGACGACGTCGCAGTTCCGGGACGTACTCGTACCGCCGATGACCCGCACGTCGACTTCAATCTTGTCGGGCCTGAATACTTCGAGGTCATGAAGATGCCCCTGGTGTTTGGCCGGCGTTTCACCGTTCACGACAATCAAGCATCTCCAAGAGTTGCCGTGATCAACGAGGAGATGGTGCGCGTGCACTTTGCCGGCAGTTCACCAATCGGCCGCACCTTCTCCGTGGGAGACGATGCGGAGTATCAGAACGTGGAAGTTGTAGGTGTAATCAAGAATGCAAAGTACTTGCAACCAGTGGAGAAGCAGATGCCGGCGGCGTTCTTCCCGCACGCGCAGCACAGTTCCGAGTACCTCGATAGTCTCGTTGTCCGTTATAGCGGCGATCCAACCTGGGCGGTGCGCGCCATCAAGCGAAGCATCGGCGAGATCGATCCCAATTTGCCCGTAAGCGACATCCGCACGCTCTCGCAGATGGTGGACGACTTCACGCTGGATCAGCGTCTGGTTGCGCAGCTTTCGACGTTCTTTGCGATCCTCGCGGTGACTCTGGCGTGTATCGGGATTTATGGCGTCCTGTCCTACGGCATCACGCGGCGAACGAACGAATTCGGTATCCGCATCGCACTGGGAGCGGCTCGAACGAGTGTTCTATGGGCAGTGCTGCGAGAGACCTGCACGTTGACGCTGGCGGGCATAGGGATCGGGTGCGCGCTGACGTTCGCCTCGGGAAGTTACATCAAGACCTTGCTCTATGGCCTGCAGTCGACCGACCCGCTCGCGATCAGCCTGGCAATCATTGCGATGCTCGTGGTGGCTTTGGCAGCGGGCTACCTGCCTGCCCGCCGTGCCACGCGGATCGATCCTTTGGTTGCGCTCAGGTACGAGTAAGCCAATGTTCGAGCTCTGGAGGCAGTGGCGCGGCAACGGTGACACGCTCTCCGCTCTCCGGACTTGTGAAGGTGATCCGGGCTGCGTGCAGGAAGTAGCGTCCATACTCGCTCGCGGGCGCACCGTATAACTTATCGCCCGCGACGGGGTGGCCGATGCTTGAAAAGTGGACGCGAATCTGGTGCGTTCGGCCGGTTCCGATCTTCACCTCCACATAAGTGAACTTCTCGAACCGTTTAAGGACTCTGTAGTGCGTGATGGCGGTTCGGCCAGCGCCGGTCCGGGTAGTCATCCGCGTGCGCCGCACCGGATCGCGTTCGATCGGTGTCGTAATGCGGCCTTCCTCGTTCGCCAGGCGGCCGTGCACCAGCGCCAGGTACACCTTCTCCACGGTCCGGCTTGAGAACTGGCGGGCCAGATTCTGATGCGCGGCATCGTTGCGTGCAACGAGAATCACGCCGCTGGTGTAACGATCGAGGCGATGTACGATGCCGGGGCGTTGCTCGCCTCCCAATTGAGAGAGTTGCCCGAAGCGGTGGAGCAGCGCGTTCGTGAGCGTTCCTGAATGCGCGCCGGCGCCGGAATGAACGACCATTCCCGCGGGTTTGTTCACGGCCACGACGCCGGCATCCTCGTATAGGATTTCCAGCGGAATCTCCTCGGCGACGGCTTTCAACGGAGCGAGCTCAGCCGGTGACACGTCAATCACCTCAGCGCCGCGGAGCACGAGGGAAGCCTTGGCGGTATGACCTCCGACTTGAACCAGTCCGCCTTTGATCCAATCCTGCAAACGCGAGCGGCTGTATTGAGGAAGCTGTTCGTGCAGGAAGTGGTCGAGACGCTTGCCGGCGTCTTGCGGCATGGCGTGAAGTTGCACGCTGGTTGACTATTCGAGGCGGTAGTTGGGCGCTTCCTTGGTGATGATGACGTCGTGCACGTGGCCTTCGCGCAGGCCGGCGGACGTGACACGCAGGAAGGTCGGCCTGGTTTGAAGCTCGCTGATGCTGCGACAGCCGCAATAGCCCATTCCGGCGCGAAGGCCGCCCACGAGTTGGTAGACCAGCTCCGCCAAAGGACCTTTGTACGGCACGCGGCCCTCAATCCCTTCCGGGACGAGCTTGCCGCTCATGTCCTGAGGGTAGCGATAGGAGCCCTGCGCCATGGCGCCAAGGGATCCCATTCCGCGATAGCTCTTGAAGGTACGACCCTGGTAGAGAATGGTTTCGCCGGGGCTTTCTTCAGTGCCCGCGAGCAGGCTACCGATCATCACAGCGTCGGCGCCGGCGGCGATGGCCTTGGTTACGTCGCCCGAAAACTTGATGCCCCCGTCGGAAATGAGCGGGACGCCCGATCCGCGCGTTGCTTTTGCGCATCCCGCGATCGCGGTGATTTGCGGGACACCGGCGCCGCTGACTACTCGCGTCGTGCATATGGAACCCGGACCGATGCCGACCTTGATGCCATCGGCGCCCTGCGAAATCAGATCGCGCGCGCCTTCAAAGGTGGCGACGTTTCCAGCCAGCAACTGGACGTCGGGTAATGCGCGCTTGATGGCCTGCACGGCGCGTAGAACGCCTTCGTGGTGCGCGTGGGCGGAGTCAACGGCAATGACGTCCACTTTCCTGCGCACCAATTCCTGAGCGCGCTCCAGGAAATCGCCGGTGGAGCCGACGGCCGCGCCAACACGGAGGCGGCCCTGTTCGTCTTTCGCGGCATTCGGATATTTCAATTTCTTCTGAATGTCTTTTACGGTGATCAATCCTTTGAGGTGATAGTGATCGTCGACGACCAGAAGTTTTTCCACGCGGTGTTTATGGAGGATCTTTTCAGCCTCCTCAAGCGTGGTGCCTACGGGAACCGTGATGAGGTCGTCTTTCGTCATGACCTCGGAAATCGGCAGGTCGTAGCGGGTTTCAAAGCGCAGGTCGCGATTGGTGAGAATGCCGACCAGGCGGCCTCCCTCGGCCGTAACGGGGACACCGGAAATCCGGTAGCGCTTCATCAACTCCAAAGCGTCGGAGATGGCGCGGTCGGGCGAGATGGTAATCGGGTCGACGATCATGCCGCTTTCACTGCGTTTCACCCGGTCGACCTCTTCGGCCTGGCGCTCGAGGGTCATGTTGCGATGGATGATGCCAATGCCGCCCTGCTGTGCGAGCGCGATGGCGAGGTGGGACTCGGTCACGGTGTCCATGGCCGCGCTCACGATGGGGATGTTCAATGCGATGCTACGCGTGAGAAACGTCCGCGTGTCGGTGGTCGTAGGAAGAACGTCGCTGCGTGCCGGTTGAAGTAAAACGTCGTCGAAGGTAAGCCCTTCAGGAATGCTCTCTGGAATCATGCGGAGTTCTTTTCATCATAGCGTGGGGCTCAGGAGTGCAGGCTTCGGGCCAATGCGTTTCCTTTCCACATTCGGGATTCGTCCAACTCTGTAACCCAGCCTTCAGGCTGCCCATGTGCCTGCTGAAGCCGGCGGTACCGTATTGCCGTCCACGCGCCGATTGGCAATCCGCGCGCAAGCTGCCACCATTACGCAGCGGGTTCGAGCATGGGGTCGAGACAATGCATCAGAACGCGGGTGTTCGTGCCGTTGGTCTCGACTCGCACGGTTTCACCGGGATGTATCTCGTGATTCGCCACCATGCGCGCGAGAGGTTGCAGCAACTCGCGATGGATGGTGCGCTTTAACTCGCGCGCGCCGTATTCGATGCTGGCGCCCCGCTTCAACAGGAAGCGGCGGGTGCGGGTGGGCACTTCGAGGTGAAATGAACGATCCCCGAGGCGGGCGATGATATGTTCCTGGAGATCGCGGAGTTGCTGGTCCAAAATCAATGCCAGCGACTCGGCGGTCAACGGCTGGTAGGTGACCACGGCGTCGATACGATTCACGAACTCAGGGGAGAACCTACGGCGCACCGCTTTGAGGGCAATGCTCTCGATCTTTGGGCCGCCATCTTTCACGTCGCGGGGGACCAGCGTTTCGAAGCCGAAATTGGGACGCAGCACACGCTCCATACTGCGGGCGCCGAGATTGCTTGTGAGGAATATCACGGATTTTTCGAAGTTCACCACGGAATTGTCGCCGAGACGCAGTGTGGCCTTGTCGAGTACGCCGAGCAACAGACGAGTCATGGACGGGGCGGCTTTTTCGATCTCATCGAACAAAACCAGGGACAGGTCGCTGTTGTTCGATGTTACCGAGTTGATTTTGGCCTGGGTGAGCAACGGCTGGGTCTCGCGGTGCCCCAGGTAGCCCGGCGGCGCACCGATCAGTTTTGCAACCTCGTGTTCCATTTGAAATTCCCCGCAATCGACCTTGAGGAGCTTCCGGGGGCTGCCGTGCAGCGCCTGCGCCAGCGCCTCGACGGTTCTGGTTTTCCCGGTGCCCGTCGGGCCTAACAGCAAAAAGACGCCTGCTGGCCGGCCCTCGGGGGCGAGACCGGCCTCGTGAATTTCGACAAATGGAATAATGCTATTGATTGCATTCGGCTGGCCTACAATGAGTTCCGCAATGCGGCCGGCCAGCTCAGACGGGGATCCTGGTTTCGTCAGCACGACAAATCCTCCCGTGTTCAGTATCTCGGGCGGAGGCGCGCAAAAGCACGGAAAAGCGCCCGAAAATCAGCCCTGGATGGCGGCGGGAATGGCGGAGTTTAGCTCGAAAAATGAACGAGTTAATCGGACGATTCGATCGCTCGCGCGGCCATCGCCGTAAGGATTGTGAACGCGTGACATCGCGTCGCACGCGGCCGGATCGTCCAGGAGGCGTGAAGCCTCTTCGAAGATGCGATCTTCATCGGTACCGACGAGCCGGACGGTTCCCGCGAGGACGGCTTCGGGCCGCTCGGTTTTCTCCCGCAGCACCAGTACAGGCTTACCCAGGGACGGCGCTTCTTCCTGGATTCCGCCCGAATCCGTGATGATGATGGTGGCGCGACGCATCAGGTCGACGAACGGGACGTAGCTCATCGGCTCGACGAGCATCATGCGTGGATGTGCCGTCAGGATGCGGTTCACCGGATCCTGGACATTCGGGTTGGGGTGCACGGGGTAAACGATTTGAACGTCGGGGCGGTCGGCAAGGCGCAGCAGACCGCGGCACAGGCTTTCGAATCCCTCGCCAAAACTCTCGCGACGGTGCGCGGTAACCAGGAGAAGCTTCCTGGCGGGTTCGTCTGGCAATTTTTGACCGGCATGGAGCGATCCTTTCTCGAGACCGTCGCGGACATAGAGGACCGCGTCGATACCGGTATTGCCTGTGACGCTGATTCGGCCGGGCGCCACACCCTCATTTCGCAGATTCTCAGCGGAGGCCTCGGTGGGGGCAAAGTGAAGCGCCGTGAGCCTCGACGTCAGGACGCGATTGGCTTCCTCCGGGAATGGCTGGCGGAGGTCCCAGGTCCTCAGGCCGGCCTCAACGTGACCGACGGGGATGCCTTTATAAAAGGCCGCCAAGGCGCCGCAAAAAGTCGTCGTCGTGTCGCCTTGCACGAAGACCATATCCGGTTTTTCGGCGTCCAGAACCGGCTCCAGACCGGCCAGGATGCGCGACGTGGATTGAAACAGGGTCTGGCCGGGCAGCATCAGGTTGAGGTCGTGATCGGGCGTGATGCCAAAGGCCTGAAGCACCTGATCGAGCAGTTGGCGATGCTGCGCGGTGACGCAAACGCGCGCCGTGAAGTCCGCGGATTCGGCACGGAATCGCAGCACGACCGGGCAGAGTTTAATGGCTTCCGGCCGCGTACCGAAAATGAAGAGAATCTTGCGCATGAGTGCGGGGCGGGCAGCGCGGACCGGCCGGTGGGGGTTTTACTTGTGGCGGTAAGTTATGCGTCCCTTTGTCAAATCGTACGGGGAGAGTTCCAACGTGACGCGATCACCCGCCAGCACGCGAATGCGGTTCCGGCGGAGCTTACCAGCCAGGTGTGCTAACACGGTGCGCTCCTGGTCGAGCTGAACACTGAACAGACCGCTGGGGAATTTCTCGACTACTGTTCCTGTAACTTCAATACAATCTTCTTTACTCATCGTCCTCTTGGGTTTGGAGATAGCACTGCTGCTGTGTTTATCATATCGTACGATCGCGCCGGCGAAACCGCCTGCGCCACCCTTACTGAAGGGCTTCCTCGATCAGGGTGGCCTGCTCCTGCTGATGGCGGCGAAGGGAGCCGGTGGAGGGACTCGCGCTGGGCGCACGGCCCACATACCTGAGATTCGGGAGTTGCTCTTCGACAAAGCGCCAGGCTCCCATGTTGCGCGGCTCTTCCTGGGTCCACACAAGTTCGACGCCGGCAGGATAACGTTTCAGGATGTCCTGGAGCTGGGATTCGGGGAACGGGTACATCTGCTCAAGCCGGACAACCGCGATGTCAGCGACCTTTTTTTCCTCGCGATGTGCCACCAGATCGTAGTAGAGCTGGCCGGAGCAGAGGATCACTCGCTTGATGCGCGAAGCTTCGACGGAGTTGTCGTCCAGTACCTCCTGGAAGGCGCCGTCCGTTAATTCGCCGATCACCGAAACAGCGCGCGGATGCCGCAGCATACGCTTTGGCGTGAAGATAATGAGCGGCTTGCGGACGCCTCGGCGGTCGGGTCCACCGTACATCTGGCGCCGCAAGACGTGGAAATACTGCGCCGGAGTGGAGCAGTTCACCACTTGCATGTTGTTTTCAGCGCAAAGCTGCAGGAAGCGCTCGACGCGGGCGCTGGAGTGCTCCGGGCCTTGTCCCTCGTAGCCGTGCGGCAGGAGCAGCACCAGGCCGCTGGGCTGTCCCCACTTCGATTCGGCGGCGGCGATGAACTGGTCGATCATGATTTGCGCGCCGTTCGCGAAATCGCCAAACTGCGCTTCCCACAGGACCAGCGTCAACGGGTCGGCCACACTAAAGCCGAATTCGAATCCCATGACCGCATATTCGCTGAGGGAACTGTCCCAGACCTCGAAACGTTCCTGGTCAGCAGAAAGATGTTGGAGGGGAACGTAGAGGCGTCCGTCCTGGCTGTCGAACAGTTCCAGGTGTCGTTGGCTGAACGTTCCGCGGCCGCTATCCTGGCCACTGAGCCGAACCGGCGTGCCTTCGAGCACCATGCTTCCGAAAGCGAGGACTTCACCGGTAGCCCAGTCGAACGGCGCTCCGTGCAGGACCTCCTTGCGCTTTTCGATGAAGCCTTTCAGCTTCGGATGGACGTGAAAATCCGCCGGGAACGTCGTGATTCCTGTAATGACCTGTTCCAGGGTGGCGCGATCGGCGGCGGTATTGGGGCGCGGCGGGGAGGCGGGAACCGCGCCCACTGCGGTGAGTTCCTGAACCTCGTAGTGCTGGCGTGTACGCTTGGCGGCATCGTAGATCTCGTTCAGGCGGTTTGACGCAGCCTTGCGCATCTCCTTCACCTGCTCGGCTGTGACCACGCCTTCGATGACGAGGCGCTCGGAGTATTGAACCGCGACGGACGGATGCTCTTTAATTTTGCGATAGAGGATGGGCTGCGTGTAGCTCGGATCGTCGGCTTCGTTATGCCCGTGCCGGCGATAACAGAACATGTCGATGACGACGTCTTTCTTGAAGCGCTGGCGGTAGTCGTAGGCAAGCTGCGCGACGCGGAGGCACGCCTGCGGGTTGTCGCCGTTGACGTGGAAGATGGGCGCTTGCACCATGCGCGCCACGTCGGTGGAGTAGGGGGTCGAGCGCGACTCGTTCGGATTGGTGGTGAAGCCGATCTGGTTGTTGACGACGAGGTGAATTGTGCCGCCGGTGGTGTAGCCTTCGAGCTGCGATAGATTCAGGGTTTCGGCCACCACGCCTTGTCCTGCGAAGGCTGCGTCGCCGTGGACGAGGAACGGGATATACCGCTCCCTCTTAGTGTCGCCGTTGCGATCCTGCTTGGGCCGCACGATACCCTCGGCGACCGGGTCGACCGCTTCCAGGTGGCTGGGGTTGAAGGCGACCGATACGGCGATTTCGTTGCCCTGGCTAGAGGTGAAAGTCCCGGCTGCGCCGAGGTGGTATTTGACGTCGCCGGAGCCCTGCGAACTAAAGGGATCGCCTCCCTCAAACTCCGAAAACACCTGCACCATCGATTTGCCTACGACGTTCGCGAGGAATGTAAGACGTCCGCGATGGGACATGCCGAAGATGGCCTCCTCGGCGCCGGTGTTAGCGGCGCGCTCCAACAGTTCGTCGAGAATGACGATGGCCGATTCGGCGCCTTCCAATGAAAATCGTTTGTGCCCAATGAAACGCGTATGCAGAAAATGTTCGAACTCTTCGGCGTCGATCAGCCTCTGCAGAGTGCGCAGCCGGGTCGGGGTGTCGATGGGCCAGCGGTTCCGCTGGGGTTCCATGCGCTCCTGGAGCCAGCGCTTCTGCTCCGGAACCTGAATGTTCATGTACTCGCACCCGATCTTGCCGCAGTAGGTGCCGCGGAGCGTCTCCAGGATTTCGCGCAGCGTCGCAAAACGCTCGCCACCGTCGACCGTGAGATTACCGGTGATGAACTGGCGGTCGAGATCCCAGATGGTCAGCCCATAATTGGCGGGATCCAATTCCGGATGCTGGGCGGGCGGCATGCCGAGGGGGTCCAAATCGGCGATAAGGTGGCCGCGGACGCGATAGGCGTTGATGAGTTGATGGACGGCGCCCTGTTTGGCGACATCGATGGACCGGTCGGCCCGGCTGCCGGGCGTGATTTGCGAGTCCGCTTCCCATTTGACGGGATGATGCGGGACAGCGAGTTCGGAGAAAACGCGCTGATAGAAACCGTCGGCTCCAACCAGTAAGGCCTCGAGCCGCGCCAGGAACATACCGGATTCAGCGCCTTGGATCACGCGATGGTCGTACGTGCAGCTGACAGTCATCGACTTACCGATGCCGAGCATCGCCCGAATATCTTCGGTGGAACCACGATGGGCGGCAGGTACGTCGATCGCGCCGGTCGCAATGATCGCGCCTTGGCCAGGCATCAGCCGGGGAACGGAGCCAACCGTCCCGACTGTGCCGGGGTTCGTCAACGAGATGGTTGTACCCTCGAAATCCTGAATCTGCAGCTTGCCGGAGCGGGCGCGGGCAACGATGTCGTCGAAAGCGTTGAGATACTGCTCGAACGTGAGCACGCCGGCGTTCTTGATATTCGGCACCTTCAGGGCCCGAATGCCATCCTTGCCTTCGATATCTACGGCGATGCCGAGATTGACCTGTTTGCGAACGGCCCGTTGCGGCTCGCCCCCGATCTCCGCATAAGCGTGGTTGACAGCGGGGTTGCTTTCGAGCGCCCGAACGATCGCCCAGCCGATGATGTGCGTGAACGAGATCTTGCTCCTGTGCACAATGGCGCGATGCTCGTTGAGGATGCGGCGGTTCTCCTCGATGACTTTCACAGGGATGACGCGCTGCGATGTGGCGGTGGGGATGGTCAGGCTGGCGGTCATGTTTTCCGCCAGGCGCAGGGCCGGGCCTCGCATCGGCACCAGTTCTTCGCCGTTAACGGCCTGGTGAGGGGGTGCGGCGGGCGCGGTACGGGAGCCGTTACTTGCCGCGGATGTTACGACAGGAGTGGTTCCGTTGGTTTCGAAAACCTTCTTCCAGCTCTCGTCTACGGCTTTACGATCGTGCAGATACTGCTGATATAACTCATCTTCGAGCCAACTGTTGATCCCGAAGTCCGGATCGGTGGGTTTTGCCATGGGGTGAACGCGTGGGGTCTAAAGACTATGATAACAACCGGTCGGGCAAATGAGTCGGATTGGCGATCGTAGCGGGCTTCCAGCCTCAGGTCACTCGTTCATTATAAGTGGGGAGAGGCAGCGGATGAATGGCCGGGTTAAAACCTGTCGTCATGAACTGCCGGTCAACGGAAGTGAATGAAAACACAGGAGTGTAGGCAGAACCGCCTGCTTCCCCCTTCCACAGTTTGTCGAACTCGATCGTGCGGCGGTTGGAACAGTTTGAAACCTGCCTTCACGATTTCACAATGCCTCCACAGGCATCGGCAACAAACCGGCGCGCAGGATGGAATTCTGCCTTACCCTCTTCCACTCTCTCCCACTATGGGAAGACTAATTGAAATCGGGCTTTCCGCCTTTATTCAGGGCGGCTGAACCGGTCACGTTACCATGGTGTTTGGTGCGCGGCAAATCCCGCTCAGTTGCTCTTTTCGTCGCTGTCAACATCGTCTCGCTTGTTTGCCTGATCTGGGCCTTGCGTGGCGTAAACTTCCGGCAGCTTTTTTACGACATCGCGCACCTGGGGTGGTGGTGGGTCAGTTTCGCCGCACTGACAAATATCCTGCTTTACTACATACAGGCGTGGCGCTGGAGCCTGGTGCTCGCGCCGGTTACCCGCGTCCCGGTTCTGCAATCATCCCGCGCGATCTTCGTCGGGTTGTATGCAAACGAAGTGTTACCGCTGCGGTCGGGCGAGATCATCCGTTGCTACCTGTTGGCGCGCTGGAGCGAGATCCCCATGTCAGTGGCGCTCGCGTCGGCATTAATCGAACGGATCTTCGATGGGCTGTGGCTGATCACGGCCCTGTTCTTTACCTTGGAGCGCGTGCATTTGCCGCCGATCATTCGTGACGCTGGCTTCTTTCTCGCCTTGCTGGTGGCGGTGTGCGCGGTGCTGCTGGGAATCGCGATGTTCTGGCGGGAGCGGACGCTCGATCGCATTGCGAACGCGCGCTGGCTGAGCTGGGCGCACGTGCTAATCAAGGATCTGCATTTGATCGGCCATTCCCGGTTTCTGTACTACGCGTTCTTTCTGTCCCTGCCTTTCCTGGTGCTGCAGGTCATTCCGATTTACGCGGTGATGCAAGCGTTTCATAGCCTGCGGCAATTGCCTTTAATCGACTCGTTTGCAATCACCGTGATTCTCCGGCTGAATTCCGTCGTGCCCCAGGCACCCGGAAACATTGGCACTTTCCAGTGGGCGACGATTCGGGGGTTGCTGCTGTTCGGTGTGCGGAAGAACGTGGCGCAGCGCTTTTCATTTATTTTGTGGGGCATTCTCACGCTGCCGATGGTGGTGGTCGGGTTTATTGCCGTTGCCCTGACGGGAATGAAGATCGGGCAGCTTCACATCGAGGCCCATGGCAGCGTAAATCCGCCGGCCTCGGTTGCGGAAGGTGACCCGGCGATCAGGAGCTAGAAGCGGTCCCAAGAAGGGTCGCGAACAAGGGGCCAGGGAGTTCAGCTATGGAAATCAAACGAGTTGGTTCGCAGTCTTCTGTAAAAGGACCGTCCGAATGGTTCACGGGCGCAGTGCGAATTGATCCGCTCTTTCAGTCACCCGATCCGGCATTGGTGCAAGGCGCCAGCGTCACCTTTGATCCGGGCGCTCGGACTGCGTGGCATACGCATCCACTGGGCCAAACGTTAATTGTGACCGCCGGTTGTGGGTGGGCACAGCGCTGGGGCGGAGCCGTGGAGGAGATCCGTCCTGGAGACGTGGTGTGGTTTGCACCCGGCGAAAAGCATTGGCACGGCGCCGCCTCCACCACTGGTATGACACATATCGCCATTCAGGAAAAGCTGGATGGCAAGGTTGTGGATTGGATGGAACACGTCACTGACGAGCAATACAGAAAGTAGTTTGCTGGGGGTCTCCACTCGAGCATTTTCGACTTGTGCTTCTCCCGGTTCCACCGGGATCGCAAGATCGGCCGCGGGATGTTAGCATCCTCAAACCACACTGGAGGAAGAGCTCATGTGAACCCTGAGGGTGGCCTTTTGTTTTGCGCTTTCGTCGATCATCCTAACGGCCGAGTAAAAACCGAAGGCATTGACGGGAATCAGGCGCAGTCAGCTCACCGGCTGCTCGGCTTGATGTCGGAACAAGGCCCCAGGACGATCCAAATCCAAATGTCTTCCAATTGCCGCTTGGGATCCGTTTGCAGCCCACTCCGGAACTGCGATCCCTGAGACAGCGTACCCTGCGGGCTGGGGTCTCGAAGAATCCAGGAGCCATCGGGCGCAGAAGAGCTTCATTGACTTGTAGCGTAATAGCCGGTCCGCCAATGAGGAATGAGCTTGGGAAGGCCGCGGGGTGGAACAATTTGGATCTCAACGTGATGAAATCGTCCATCCCTGGTCTTGTCCTGAGGAGAGTAATACAGCACATACCGATTACGGAGGTCGATAATGATCTTCTGTGCGAGATCGGCCAAGCCCTGTCCGTTGATCGCGATCAGACGCCCCCCGGTTAATTCGGCAAGTTGCTTTAACAAACGGCCGTTGTTGTCACCACCAACCGTGTCGGGAGACGGTCCGATGGAGTAGAGCAGCGCATCCGTTTCGAGCAAGGCGTTCTTGATCTCACCGAAACTGTAGCGGCTGTGATTTTCTCCGCCGTCTGAAATCAGGATCAGCGCCTTCCTGCTGGCTTTTGACTTCTTGACCTCGTTCGCTGCCATATACACGGCATCATAGAGAGCGGTCATTCCGCTTGAGCGGCTCATCATGATCTGATACTCAATGTCGCCGGCATTCTTGGTCAGCGGCACCGCCAGCTTCGGCGTGCTCTCGAATACAACCAGAAAGAAATCGTCGTCCGGGTCTGCTACTTTGAAGAATTCGTGAGCGGCCAGTTGATATTGCCGCAGCATTCCGCCTATGCTTCCGCTGACATCGAACACGAATCCGACCCCTACCGGCTCATCGTCCATCGCGAAGTTGGTAATGACCTGTTCCACTTTGTTATCAAAGACGCGGAAGTTTTCTTTTTCCAACCCGGTGACTGGTCGGCCTCGCTTGTCAGTCACGGTCACTGGTACTTGCACCAGGTCAGTGGTGATTCGGAGGGTCGGGTTAGGCTCTGTATTCGGTCGGTTCTTGGCGGCAACTTTCCTGCGCGGGGAGATATCCTGTCCATGCAATGCCGGCGGAAACCACAAGCTGATCGCAGCCAACCATATCGCAATTCGGTTCATGATCCCGGCCTGTACATGTACGCTATCAAACTGACGGAAAGAAGATGATACGCCGGCGGTCTATCGTCGAATCGTGACGGTGTAGAAGTGACTGAGGTTACATGTTTCGAGCGTGCACGGCTGGACATGTTCCAACCTTGTAGGAACTTTACCTTGCTGGATGAACTGCCGCCAATTCGCACCTACTGCCCGATAGCGCTGTGATATACCGATCGACCGGTATGTGCTTTTCTCAGGGAAACTGGTACCGTCGTCTAAATAGCCTGTACGATGCCGTATGCGGGCTGCCAAGGAGGCCACATATGTGCCACCTGCGATTATTGATCGTTTTGGCAGTGGCTTGGCCAGGGTATTGCCAATACACGCGCCAGAATATCGCCACGATTCTGGGATTCGAGAATAATACTCGCGCCGGAGTTTTCCCCAACGGCTGGTCTGGAAACAGTACGGTAGGGATTGCGACCGACGATCAGTCGGTGCACAGCGGGAAATATTCGTGCCGGCTCGACCGGACCGCTACGAGCACGCTGTCGTTCTCCACCATCACCCAGGATATTCCGATAGATTTTACGGGAAACACCATTCAATGGCGTGGCTGGATCAAGATGCAAAATGTCTCTGACTACGTGGCGCTGTGGGCGCGGGAGGACGATGCCGGCGCGCACGAGGTAGAGTTTTCGACCATGCAGGGTTTAGGCGTCAGCGGCACGGCGGACTGGCAACAGTATTCCATCACCATACCTTGGGATCCGCAGGCCAAGACTTTGTATTTCGGGTTCTTTCTTTCAGGCGCGGGCACGGCGTGGGTCGACGACCTGGAACTTCTCGTGGACGGAGTCCCGGTTGCGCAGACGCCGAATGGCATTACCACCGTGCTGGACACTGATCACCAGTTCGATAACGGTTCGGGCATCGCTCTTACGGCTCTCTCGGATATCCAGGTGTCCAATCTCGCCATGCTTGGGAAGGTCTGGGGTTTCGTGAAGTATCATCATCCGGCGGTCACTTCGGGACAGCACCATTGGGATTACGATCTGTTTCGCGTGATGCCGCAGGTGCTGGCGGCGCCGGACGCGGGCACAGCACAGGCCGCGATTTCGGCGTGGATCGCTAGTCTCGGGCCGGTGCCGCCTTGCAGCACGTGCTCCGTTCTGGCGAGCTACGGACTGGCGCTGAGTCCTGATCTGGATTGGCTGGCGGATACAACGCTGCTGGGTGCTGACCTGAGCCAGACCCTACAGACCATCTATTCCAACCGGCCAGCAGCAGCAAGCCAGTTCTTTGTTTCGCTGGTGAGCGAAGCAGGCAATCCGTCCTTCGATCACGAACTGGCCTACTCCGGACTAACGATTCCAGATGCGGGTTATCAACTTCTAGCCTTATTTCGCTTCTGGAACATGGTGGAGTATTTTTATCCCAACCGGGCGATTATATCGGACGACCCGTCGGACACAAACTACTGGAACGAGGTCCTCCTGGACTCGATCCCACTCATCGGCACGGCGCAGGACAGTTTTACGTACCAGCAGGAGCTGATCCGCTTCATCGCCAGGATCCACGACACCCACGCGAACCTGTGGACCACGCTCGCGGCACGACCTCCTTACGGATCCTGCTACCTGCCGGTGGACTTGCGCTTTGTGGAGGGGCAGGCCTATGTGCTGCGGACGACCGACCTGAGCGGCGGCCCCCCATCCGGACTTCAGCCCGGTGACCTCATCCTGCAGTTAGACGGGGCGAGCGTGTCGGATCTTGTAACCCAGTGGGGCCCGCTTTATGCGGATTCGAACCAGGCGGCGCGGCTGCGAGACATGTCCGAGTACTTAACCAGAGGCAGTTGCGGCGCGGCGACGGTGTTGGTAGATCGCGGTGGGGATATGGTTACAGTGAATCCAAACCGGATTCCTCCATCGTTGGTCGACTTCAGCCAGACATACAGCCATGACGTTCCAGGACCGGCATTCCAGATGCTCGCGCCTGACGTGGCCTACGTCAAGATCGGCTCCCTGAAGCGGGTGGACTGCGCCGCCGATATCCTGGCCGCCGCTGGGACGGCAGGGCTGATCATCGATATCCGCGACTATCCTTCGGACTTCCCGATTTATGTCCTCGGCGGAATGCTGGTGACGAGCCCGACGCCGTTTGCGTGGTTCACTCTGGCGGATATCGCCAACCCGGGCGCATTTCAGTGGGGACCCGTAGTACAGCTCACACCCTCCCAGCCACACTATAAAGGAATCGTGACTATTCTGGTGGACGAGACTACGCAGAGCAGCGCGGAGTTTCATGCCATGGCCTTCCGCGCGGCGGGAGGCGTTGTGATCGGAAGCACCACGGCGGGCGCGGACGGCAATGTTTCGACGGTGCTGATTCCCGGAGGCCTGAGCTCGGATATCAGCGGGCTGGGCGTGTATTACCCTGACCAGACACCCACCCAACGCGTAGGGATTATTCCGGATATCCAGGTGACCCCGACAGTCGCGGGGCTGCGAGCGGGACGCGATGAACTCATCGACGCAGCGATGGCCTATATTCGCGGAAACCAGAATCCGGTTTCCGCTCTGGAGGGTATCCATGCATTTCTCTCCACTCGAGGCTTCGCCGTGCAAAATACGCAACATCCATAGGCATCGCTCAAAAATCCTAGTCGAGATTGGCTTCGGAGGTGCCGTAGGTCCACGTGGCAGCCTGGAGTTTCAATTTGCCAACGTTGCAACCACCGCCGCAGGCTAACAGCCTATTGGCCTAGCAACCGGGGCAGAAGTCGGGCAGGCTGAATGCCAGGCTGAATGCCTGCCCCCAACCTTGGCTCACAAAAGGTGGCGCGGGCGCTTTCGCCTGCGCATGCCGCTCTCAAAGACTTCTGCCACGGGCTTTCGAGCTAGTTGCTCCGCCTTACAGGGAGGACCATGCCGGCCGCAGTCGAGGCCGTAGCGATTGTTACCGGAACGGTCGCGGCGAACGGTAAGGAGTTGTCGTTCGTGACCACCGCCTCCACCGTGTAGTCGCCGGGCTGGAGAACTCCATCCGACGTCGTGGGCCATGGGATCTCGACGGTCGCGCTCCATTCATCCGCCACAATTCGTTGGTGCAGTGCCTGCAAAAACGTTTGGCTTGCGGACCACCTCCAGAGTGTAATGCCGTCACTGTTCTTCAAGGCAAAATCGTATTCCTGCCCTGAAGAGAACGAGAGCGTAAGCGGCAATTTCGAATTGACGTGAAGGCGAAACGTTGCCGGAACAGAGCCCGCGCCCGTTGCCGGTCCGAGGGACACACTAAAGCTTGCGCTTGGGGCTGCATCGATCGTGATATTGCCGACGCGCGCCGCGATTAAATCGAAGGTGCGGGGACCGGCAATCGTAGATACAACCCGGCGCAACATTCCCAGGTGGTCCGCATACTGCTCCTGCAGCAGCCCGACATCCGCGCATCCGATGACGCGGTACTGAATCTCCAGAACGCCGAGGACCGGGCCCGCTGGGCCGTCGTGATTGGCCAGTTTGAGCTGTCCCTGCCCATCCTGTTCCGGGCACGGCCGGAAAGGTGCCTCCCAATGGCCTCCTTCGAACTGTTCGAAGGATGTCAGCAGAGTCTCCTGGGTGCGGTCTTCATCCCAATATACAAGCGTCCCGTACGTCTCCTCGATCCTCACCAGCAGGTCTGTGTCTGTGTATCCGATCAGGTCGTAGTATTGGTGGCCCGCAATAGCCACGGGCTGCCCGACGCGGACACTGAATGTCTGTCCGGTGGACGGCTCCCGATACGTCCACGTATTGCCTGCCTGCAATGGAAAGAAGTCGGCGCCGAAAAGGGCGCAGGAATGTAAGCCAATCGCAACTATAGCGGTTTTGAGTAGATTCATCTGATCTCCAAACGCTAAGACTCGGCGGCTCGCATGTTTTGCGACACGGCCACGCAGAATATTCACATTCAAGCGTTAGGTACAATTGACCGCGGCGAAGACAGCGGTTCTGATCAGTAAACGAGAAGTGCGAGTTCTGGAAGACGAATGGCGAGGGGAGTTTCCGAGCCGAAGCCTGAAGCGAAAGCTCTGGTCCGCTTGGCGATCTGCGGACTCTCGCACGCAGCCGATCGCTTTCGCCTCCCCCGTTCGTCAGTTCCGAATCGCGCGGTTCGTCAAGATGCCCCGCGGGTCCAACATCCGTCAAGGCTTCAACTGGTAGTCCGCCCCAAGCGGACCCGCGCCTGACAGGTACTTGCGCATTCGCACCAGCTCAGCGATCTGGCGGATGTGTCCCAGGTCGTGCAGCGCCCATTCGTGCAGCATCTGCATAAGCGTGATCTCACCCACCGCCTGGTGCCTCGCTTTCCGCGAGCCCGCATCCGCCGGCAGCCCCCGCAAAAATTCAACGTTCGTCTCCCGTTGATCTTCGAAGTGCCCGAAGTCCTCCTCGGGATCTCCATTCTTGTACAACTCGAGGTGCATCTGCGCGTCATCGGGCTCGAACTCCGGCATCTCCTCGCTCAGGAACCGGTCCAGGCGCGCCCGATAACAGTGACTCTCCGAGTGCGACAGGTGCGCAAGCACCTCCGCGATCGAGAATCTCCCGGGCGCCGGCTTCCACCGGGCGTCCTCCTCGGTGATCTCCGACATCAGTCCACGCAGAATGGCCGGCGTCGCCTCGAGAAAGTTGAGGCAGGGCAGCTCATCGTCTTTCATTTCTAGAGAGTTTAGCGCGCGGCGCTTCACTCAGCTCCGTGCCCATCTTCCCGGGACTCTTCCCAAAGAACCTGTCATCCGAATCGTTATGCCCTACGCCTTTAAATATCCCCGGATCCTTCGTGACCTCAACGAGACTCCGCGTATACCGCAGCCATCAGCGCAAGGGTCGAAGAGTCGTCCGAGATTCTCACGAGAATCGCACAACTACGTTCTGCATGGGCATTTCATTCGTCCGGCGATCGGTGGAGTTGGAGGGTGTCCATCCGAACCGGGCGCTATTTGTTGCCGGGTCGCGGACAATTCCTCCCTGGCCCTGAACGTCGAACGCAGTCAGCCGGTACGGCAACCCCTCGCTCCCGAGCGGCGAATTTGCGTCGCAAATGTGAAAGTGAAGATGGGGCTCGGTCGAGTTTCCGGAATTTCCAAGCAGGCCGAGTACTTGGCCCTCTTTCACGCGGTCACCCAGTCTGACCCGAATCTTCCCCGGTTGAGCGTGCGCGTAAAACGCGAAATTGCCGCCGCCGATATCGACCATAATGTGATTGCCACCGACAGTTTCGAGCGTGATCGGCACCGCGCGCGAAGTCGCACCAGGAACGTTCTCGGGAATTCCGTCTTTCATCGCAACTACTACGCCGTCCGCGACCGCGAACAGTTCGTTCCCGTAGCAGCGATAGCTCTTGTTGTCGAGTCGATCGCCGGTGTAAGACTGGCCGTTTTTGTCCAACTGCAACCAATCGATTGCAAACCGTTCCGCAATGTGAGCGGAACCGCCAATGGGGATCAGCGCACGCCGGTGCCCCGAAAGGTTCGCGGGCCCATTCGCGGCCATCCATCCATCTCCACGTAACGGAGGCCGGATTGAAATCGCTTCTTTTCGCACGACAGTCCTCGCACACAGTGTCTCGAATTCGTCATCGCCGACTTTCAAGCCAATCCGATGCTCGATTGCACTCGGCACCCCGGCGTCGAGGGTCACCCATATGAAGATGACAGCTCGAAGCCCGCCATCGATCCGCAGCGGATCTTGCGCCTGGACGCCTGGACGCGAAATGGTTTTTGCAAAACCGTCACCGGCGTAGCTGGCGAGCAATTGATCTTGAGAAACAACCTCAACTCGCGTCAAAACGCTTTCAGCGCGTCCGAGGTTCGTGACATGGAGCTCGTAAACCAAGTGACTCTTCCCGTTAGCGCGGAAAGGCGTGGGCGGCACAGGAACCATGACATCGATCGGAGCATCAATCGGTCGGGGCGGGCGCGGAGTGACAGGCTTCACCGTATCCTGCGCGACCGCGGCTCCCGCCATCAAATTGAGAAGCAATCTTCTGGTTACTTGTGTCATGTTGCCAAAGTGGCGAGCGAAACCAGAATACTCCATATCTAACGCAGGGGTGTTCGTTGCGGATGCGCTCCTGTGGCGGGGCGTTTTTCGAGTGATGGTTCATCTCAATCAGCCGAAGTCACGGCTGCTTAGCAGCGCGCAGGGTGTGCGCTTAGTGCGCCGTTATGATCTTCGTCACACGAATCGGGTATTGGTGTTCCGGATAGGGTGGCGTTCGAGAATGGCTAAGGTCGCTCCCGCTCGACAAACGCATCTTCCATGTCGCCGAAAAAGTCACATCTGCCTGGCGGGGGACGGCAACAATCTCAATTCTCGGCTGCCACAGGACGTTCTTGGCCGTTGCGCCTTCATACTCCACGGATCGTGTAAGGGTTGCCGTCAGGGCAACCCCATTGGGAAGACAGACCAACTCAGTCTGGACCTGTTTCGAATCCATCGATCCCAGTACCGGCCCACTCGCAAGAAGCGTCACTGCTTCCTTGGCGCTTGCCGTGGCCGGTACTTGCACGATATCGATTCGTTCCGCGGAGCTGCTCCCGGTCAGAACTTGAACCGATTGGACGTCCACAACAGGACAGCTCTTTAAGACTTCGCCCGCTGTGGCGGTTCCTAACAGGCAAAAGGCTACCAGCCACCTATTGCCCGAAGTAACCGTTCGTATCGACGATGACATGTGTCCCGTTCGTGACGAAAACGTTCTCCGATCCGTTCGTGCCGGCCGGGACGATTGCTGCGTTCGCGATTACGAGCCCTTTCGGCGCATTCAGGGTCGAGACAAGTGGCTGCACTTGACCCGCGGGCCACAGGGTCAGATATCCTAACGGCGCCTGCGGCACAACAGTCATGTTCAGCGAGTATGCGGCTGCGGTAGCCGGAAGTCCGCAGGAGCTCGTTGGTAGCGGGAATGTCCTCGTCGCTCCTCCAGCCATGATAGGTCCACCTAAGGGCCCGTTCGGGTTGCGCGTATCGACCAGGCGGCAGGGCGCCAAAGTGTAGAAGTTTAGCCCGCCTGTGTTCGGTGCCGCGAAATATCCGTTGATATCCACGATCAGGTCTGTAGTGTTGCTGGCGTAGAAGCTGACCGCACCTCCTGTCCCGGCCGGAACGATAGCAGCATTCGCCAGGATGGAGCCGTCAAGCGAGTTCAACGTTGAAACCGTGGGCTGGGCCTGTCCGGTCGGCCACGCCGTAATGTAACCCAGAGAGCCGTGCGGCACCGCGGTGACATTGAATGAGTAGGATGCGGCGCCTGTGGGTACGTGACAGGCACTGCTCGGGATCGTAAAAGAGCGGGACGCCCCGCCAGCAATTGAGGGTCCCCCAAAAGGAGCGTTGGCATTCCGCGTATCCAAGACCCTGCAGGGCGGCAAAGGATAGAACTGCAATGTATTGGTGCTTGGTGGGGTAAAGTAGCCGTTGATATCGATGATAAGGTCGGTAGCGTCAGTCACGAAAACGTTGACCGATCCGCTAGTCCCGGCAGGCACGATCGCGGCATTTGCGAGAGTCGAGCCGTCGGGGGAGTTCAAAGTCGAAACCAGAGGCTGGCTCTGTCCTGTCGGCCAAACCGTCAAGTAGCCAAGTGTCCTCCCCTTTGGAACGACGGTCACGTTGAATGAGTATGCCGCGACGCTGGCCGGAATGTTGCACGCGCTCGTTGGGACGGGAATCGTCCGAATCGAACCGCCTGCCAATGATGGACCTCCGAATGTCCCGGTTGTCCCTCGAGTGTCAATAATACGGCACGGCGTAGCCGGTACGAACTGCAACGCATTCGCGCCCCCGAACGAAATTCCGTTGTAGTTATAGGTGGTGGTCTGAGTGACGCTCAAAACCGTGATCCCGCCTGTTCCGCTGCCAGGATCCACAGGATTTGAGTTTTTCGTGGTAGCCGTACCTCCTGAAGTCCCGTTGTACGTGCTCTGCCAAGTGAAACCGATTCCCGTATCGGTGGCGGTACCGTCCGCGTTGATGCCCACCAGGTGGGTTGTAAATGCAAGAACACTGCCGGCGGGAGCATTCTGTCCACTACATCCCCTGATTCCCGTGCTGTGCCCTCCCGGCAGGCAAGGATCCGCGGGAGTGTCGGAGAAATTGAGCGTCATTCCGTCGGGGCTCTGACCGTCCAATTCGCCGTTGTTCGGGTCGTAATAGAACGGATAACTGTTGTCTCCATTGGGCTCATACGTGTACCCCCTCTGAGGAGGATCCAGAAACGCGGGTGGCGCTACCAACGCCGTGGGATTCCCTATCTGAAAGAAGGGGCTGGGGCCCGGCAGGTTCGTTATGGTTTGCTGCCAGTCGAGATTCGTGAAGCCGCAATAATTTGCCGCCGTTATCAGATCAAGTGCGCCCAAAGGGGTATTTTGGTTCGACAGAAAGCTAGCGCTAATGGTGGGTGTGCCAATCCCCGTCGGCCCCGTGAGTCCGTTATTTAGGATCTGTGCGCAGGTCGTTGCCGAGCTGATGGCAGCTTCGAGTGAGAAGTATCCCGTTCCTCCACCCGTTGGGATGGGAATGATGAAGTTCACAGTGCCCGACGTTCCATCGTTGCTGACGTTGGTGTAGTAAGCGTTCGGGCCGCCATACCCTGTATCGTCCATGGAATTGCCTGAGATGCCGAACGTGTCTATTCCGTCTCCATCGAACCCGAAGATGGGGAGCACGGACGATAGATGCAGGGTGCGCAACGGATGAGTGCTGTTGTTGATGACGCCGATTAATGTGTCATCGTTGCTATCGTATGGGCCCTGGCCCGTGAGCGCGACGCTCGCGCCGGCGTCTGTGACGGTTATGATTACGCCACAGGTGGTGTCGGAGCCCACCGGCGGGCACGGCGACTGGTTGGTTTGGGCATAGGCCGCGCCGGCTGAAACGGCGAGCATGATGAGAAGAGTACTGCGTACGTTCATAATCCTCCTTATGACTACACCAGTGTGGCTCTCGCTTGCAAATCGTTTCATAGATTGTACACGGATTCTGTTTGACTACCCGAAATGGACTGAAAACCCGTCTCCGCGAAATCGAGTGCCCTCATTAAGTAGTTCTGCAGCAAGTGTGTGAGCACCACGCTTCGGAAACTTGGTGGAACTTTCCCGTCGCGTCTGTCGTAAAACTCTACTTTGCAGAGCATATGTCGCATGAACACCTCGGCGAGTTCGAACTGATCGTACTCCTGGCCTTGATCCGCCTCGGCTCGAATGCCTATGGCGTTCCCATCCGCTGCGAAATCGAAAAGCGGGCCCGGCGTACAGTGACGGTGGGAGCGTTGTACCGCACGCTCGACCGCCTGGAATCGAAAGGCTACGTGGCGTCCTGGCTCGGCGACCCGTCGCCGGCGCGCGGCGGCCGGTCCAAACGATACTTTCGGATCGAGCCACTCGGATTGCAGGCGCTGCGCCGGACTGAACGGGAGTTGGCCGCGATGTGGGAGGGAATTGACCTCCGGAAGGTTCCGCATGTTTCGTAAACCATGGCGCTTTATGGAATGGCTGTTCCGGCTGCGATACGGCAAGTCCGCCGAATTCGTACTGGGTGACGTGATGGAAGAGTACACCATCGGCGGGAAGTCACGCTGGTGGGTTTGTCGCCAGCTGTGGAGCACTTATGGGCCTGCACCGGCAGCCCTGAGCATTCGAAAGGAGAAGCAGGAACAGATGACCTGGCCGATAGGAAACGAGATCCGTTACGCCGCGCGGACCCTGTCCCGCAATCCCGGATTTGCTGCGCTCGCCATCGTGACGATCGCTCTCGGAGTGGGAGGGAATGCGGCGATCTTCAGCTTGTTGAACGCCGTAGCGCTGCGTCCACTTCCCGTGCCGGACAGCGGCCAACTGGTCAGCGTCTACCAGATCTTTCAAGGAAAGCGCAGCCGCAGCGTGATGGGCGAGGAGAGCATGTTCTCCGTTGAGGAATATCGTACCTATCGCGATACGAACCACGTGTTCACAGGAATTGTGGCCTATTCGCCCTTTCTCGAAGCGACTCTGGGCGGCGAGACGCCGCACGAATACCTGGGCACCTACGGCTCCTGCAATTATTTCGACCTGCTGGGCGAAGCGCCGGCCATCGGCCGCGGCTTCCTTCCATCCGATTGCGCGGCTGCCGGCTCGGGAGCAGTCGTGGTATTGAGCCACGATCTATGGCGCGACCGTTTTTCGAGCGATCCGGATTTCGCCGGCAAAGCCGTGATACTCAACGGCACGCCTTTCACCGTGGTGGGTGTCGCACAGCCGGCGTTCCACGGAACGGAGGCGGCGTATTCCTATTTTTGGGTGCCATTTACGGCTGAGCCGGTCCTGGCGGCAAGGAACGGTGCCAAGGTATATGGCAACGCCAACATGAGCTGGCTTTCCCTGATCGGCAAGCTCAAACCGGGCGAAGCGATGGCGCACGTGCGAGCCGACCTGGCAGTGATTGCGGCGCGGATCGACCGCCAGTATCCCGGCCGGAGCACCACGCTCGCCATCGATACCGCAACCTTCGCGTCCCTGCCGGAAGCGCGCGGCATCGTAATGGGTGTAGGCGCGGTAATCCTGACGGCTGTGGCCATGGTTCTGCTGATTGTCTGTGCGAACCTGGCAAACCTGCTGCTGGCGCGCGCGGTAGGCCGGCAAAAGGAGATCGCCATTCGCCTGGCGGTGGGCGCGACGCGAGCGCAACTGGTCCGGCAATTGATAACTGAAAGCCTGTTGGTGGCGCTAGTGGGCGGCGCAGTTGGATGCGCGGCTTCGTTCGCGGCGTTCGGGGCGATTCTCCGCTCCATCCAGAGTCACCTGCCCAGGGAAGTGCCGCAGTTTCATCTGCAGACGGGGCCGGATTGGCGCGTGCTCGCTTATTCCCTGGCGATCACGATCGTGACCGGTATGGGATTCGGCCTGGTGCCTGCTTTGCGTGCGACGAAGATCGATCTTCAAGGCGCGTCCAAGCGCCCCCGTGGATTCCTTCGCGGCGGCCTGGTGGGAGCTCAGGTGGCGGTGTGCATGACCCTTCTGATCGCCGCCGGCCTTCTGCTGCACGCTTTGTACGACGCTCAGAACGTTGATCCCGGCTTTCAGATGAAGGACACACTGACGGTCGCTTTCCATCTAGATGGGATGAACTACGAAACCGCAAGGGCAACGGAATTCCAACGGCAATTGCTGGAGGCGGCGGCGGCACTGCCCGGGGTGGACGCAGTCGCGCAGGCGAGGGTCACGCCGCTGAGCGACAATCACGTGGGCTATGGCGGCCTGACACCGTCCGGCAGCACGCAAGAACGGAACGCGGAGGTCAACGTTGTCTCGCCTGGTTATTTTTCCATGCTGCACCTTCCTATCGTCCGCGGCCGGGAATTCCGTAACGGGGAGACGAACGCGGCCATCGTGACGGAATCGACGGCCCGCCGGTGGTGGGGCGGCGCCGATGCCATCGGTCAAACCATCCGGGTGGATAGTTCGCCTATTTCCCAGGTAGTGGTGGTGGGGGTGGCCCGCGATGCGCAGATTTCCCACCTGGGGCGATCGAACGATACTTATGTCTACTTCACGGCCAGCCCGGAGGACCAATCGCATCTCCAACTGCTGGTCCATTCGAGACTGAATCAGCAAGCCGCGATTCGGCGGCTGGTACACCGGCTGGATCCGAATTTGGCGCTCGATATCGCTCCACTGGAGGACAATCTGAAATGGTGGCGCACACCAGTGAGTATTGCGGGCGCGTTAGCCGGCTCGCTGGGCGCGCTGGCGCTGCTGATTGCGTTGCTGGGAATTTACGGTGTGGCCGCGTTCATGGCGGGACGCCGCGTGCGAGAGATCGGAATCCGGATGGCGCTCGGCGCCGATGCGGCGGCCGTCCAGCAGCTCATTTTGCGCCAAAGCATGCTCCCGGTACTGATTGGCGCCGTCTTAGGAATAGCAGGTTGCGCGGCGGTTTCGAAAGTCCTGTCGGGCATTCTCTTCGGCCTGAGCGCGTATGATCCATTGGCTTTCGTCGGGGTCCCGATCTTACTGATCGGATGCGCGGCGCTGGCCAGCCATCTGCCGGCGCGGCGCGCCTCGCGAATCGATCCGGTGCACGCTCTACGGCACGAATAGGGGTTTCCTGGTGATCGTGGCGGCAAGAATCGTCATCGTGCTTTCTGCTACGGATCGGGCTGGCCTCGGGCGTCCAGGTGAGAAAACCGTTCGCTTTTACCCAGAGGAGCGTTTCAGAAATTCATAGGGATCAATGGCCGTTCCTTGCCACCAGTGCTTTTCCGGCCCGAGCCTGAAAATCGTGAAGTGCAGGTGCGGCGCATCGCTCGACGCATTGCCCGTGCTGCCAACGTAACCCAGGATATCGCCCTTCCGCAAGACCATGCCTTCTTTCAAACCCGATGCGTAATGATCGAGGTGTGCGTAGTAGTAGCAATAAGTCTCGGTCGGATCAAATTGATAGACGGTTATTCCTCCAGCCTTGCTCTGGAACAGCTTCGCCACTCGGCCGCTGTCGGCTGCTAATACTGGAGTGTTGCGAGCGGCCATTATGTCCAGCGCCTCATGCCGATGGCCGCCGCGCGCTTCGTTGAAGTTGTAACGCAAACTATCGGCTCTTACGCCTTCGACAGGTATCATGAGCTGGCGGTGCATCAGGAATTCATCCGCAGGAGCCACGCCGCGTTCCGGAATGACAGCCACGGGGGACTTCAGACGGTCTGCCGAGCCTTCGCGAGTCTCCTCTGGCATCACACCACGTTGTATGTTCGGCTGCGAAAGGTCTCGTGCGCTAGACGCGGCGAGGCTACCTGTCGCCGGATACCGTCGCTGGAGTACAGCGAAAAATATGAGCCCGCAGGTAAAGCCTACGCAAAATATCATTACAGCGCGCACTTCACTCCTCCAGAAGCACCGGCGTTCCCGTCTTGACCATGCCGGCCAAGTCGGTCGCGTCCCAGTTTGTCAGTCGAATGCAGCCGTGCGATTCCGAATGACCAATTCTTGACGGTGCGGGCGTCCCATGAATGCCGTAGTGCTCTTTCGATAGGCCAATCCAGACTACACCGACCGGATTCCGCGGTCCAGGCTTAATCTCGGCCTTCTGGTCGGAAGGATTCGAATCCCAGAAAAGCTGCGGATTGTAATGGAACACGGGGTTGCGCGCGATGTCCTTGACTCTTTCTTTTCCGATCGGAAGCGGATCGTGCTCACTACCAACCGTGGCTACGTAGTAAGAAAGGATCTTTCCGTCCGCGCCGTACGCCGTGACCGAGCTATCTGACTTCGATACGATTACCGTTGCCGCCTTCCCGGGAGGCGTGGTCGAAATGCCCGGAACCAGTACAGATTCGCCTACCGTGTCGAACGAAGCTGCAGGATTGAGTGTTTTCAGCAGGTTCGGGCTCGCGTGGAACCGCTCGCCGAGCGCTTCCAATGGGGATTCGTATCCCAAAACAGGCAGTGCAGCTTGTTCCATAATGTCTGCCGGCAATTTGACGAAAGGTCCTGCCACATCTTCCGCAGCAATCGAATAGCTGATCAGCGCAGGCTCCGCGTCCTGATTGAGGATGGCCCATGTTTCAGGGCCTACTACACCATTGGCAACAACACCATGCGCTCGCTGAAATGCAGTGACGGTCTTCTCCAGGTTCGTGCCATAGTTACCGTCGATCTCACCACTGGAAAAGTGAGCACGGTCCAATAGGATCTGCGCACGGACTACAGCGGATCCTCTAGCGTTAACGGCAATCGTTGACGACAGCGTTGGATCGTTTATCTGATCCGCTTCGATCCTTGGCTCCTTTATCGGCCGCGCCTTACTACCGTCGGCACCGGCCGGTAAAAAGAGCACAATCGTCGCGAGGACCAACGAATATTTTCCAGTTACCGCAGCCACATACACCCCGGTTTAGGGTACGTGCATCTGAGAGCCCAAAGTACCGCCGTCCCAGCAACAAGGACTGTTTTGCCGTGGACCAGTAACGGGACGAACGGACAGCCAGACGTGACGAAACTGTTGAGGTCAACATTGACTTCACCTACTGTAGTTCGTGATGCTCCGGATAATCATCTTAATGTGTTTCACTGCGGTGCTTGCGCCCCTGAGAATAGCTGCACAACAAACTGTCGTTCAAGATAAGGAGTTCTGGCATTCGATCGCAAAGAGCGGCTATGCGGTTCCACCGGGAGAAACAGCGGCAGGATTGGCGCGTTCCCTAACAACATTGCTGGGATCGCCCGATCCTGAGATCCGAGACGAAATCGGTTACACGACACTCGCATACTGGATTTTCCAAAAACGGCTGCTGACAGACGCGGAGATGCAGCCCATTGTCGCCGAGTTGCTAGTCAATCTTCGGAAAGACGTCGGCGGCACTGACAGCGACGCGGTATTACAGAGATCGTTTTCCGCGCTGGTTCTATCGGTGGTGGCTGCCAGGGATAACGCCGTTCCGTTTCTTAACGAAAAGCAGTTCCGCGACATTTTGGGCGCGGCGCTCGCCTACGACGATGCGGAAAAAGACATACGAGGGTATGATCCCGAGAAGGGCTGGATACATTCAGCCGCGCATACCGCCGATCTCTTAAAATTCCTGGCGAGGAGCCGGTATGTCACTCCCGGCGATCAGGCGAGCATCCTCAACGCAATCACACGAAAACTGCGTTCGGCGGCGACGGTTTTTGGCTTCGGTGAGGACGAACGCATGGCTCGCGCGGTCCTCTCCATAGTTTCGCGGCCGGACTTTGACTTCCCGGGTTTTCAGAAGTGGCTCGCCGAATCCAAGCCGGTGCTGCCGCAGGCAGCGCGACCGCAAGTGAGTGACCTGCGCGGCTGCCAGAATCTGAAGAACATGCTGGCCAAGCTGGAAGTTCTGCTGCTGAATCAACCTGCGGGAACGGCGAACGCACCGTCGACTGCATCCGCGGTTCAGGAGACGTTGAAAGGAACCTTCTAGTTTCCACTAGCGATTGGATTCGCTTAAGGGATTCTCGTCGGTCGGAATCCCTTTCAACTGCTTGTAAGTGGTGGCGACAGCCGGGCGTTGGAAATACTGATCCCAATTTCGGCTTCGCAGAGTACTAGATCCCACCGCCGCCGATTTCTCACTCTCCAGATGAACAAGCGCCTGAGTCTGTTCCAGGGACTTGCCTTGTGCGACAGCCTGCTTGACCTGCATGAGGAGCGACTTCAGAGTCGTGCTCAGAACATCGACAGAGGCATAATCGTGCTGCACCTGTCCGTGGCCTGGAATCATAGCTGTTATGCCGAATGTCCGGAGCTTGTCGAGGGTTTGGATCCACTCTTCGACAAATGAGCTGGTTGCGAAGGGAATGGGGAGCACCAGCAGATCTCCCGTGGCCAGCACCTTCGCATCGGGGACATAGACTACCGCATCACCGGCCGTGTTGCCCTTTCCAAGGAACAGGACTCTCACAAGCCGTTTGCCGAGATATAAGTCCAGCTCGTCTTTGAACGTCACGTTCGGCCCTTCGTAGCGCAATTCAGGCAGCATCGCTTTGAACTCGCGCAGGTCGGCCGATAAGGCCTGATAGTTTTCAATCGCGGCGTCGTCAAGCTGCTTACCGGCCGGGCTCTTACGGGTAGCGAGGATCTGATTCACCTGCCCCTCGGCTGCCGGAACATTATTCCGTTCCATTTCGAGGAACGGGGGGTTGTACCGATCGCCGTTCGCTTTCGTCTCGGGCGTACTGATGATGGAAACGCCCGGAAATTCTTCCCTGAATACGCTATTGCCCATCACGTGGTCATTGTGCCAATGGGTGTTGACGACGTAGCGAACGGGCTTGCCGGTGCGCTTCCGGATTTCGGCAATCATTTTCCGCGTAAGGCTGGGAAACTGGCCGCTGTCGACAACCACAACGCCGTCATCTCCAATGATGGCGACAGAGTTTCCATTAACGAGCTGCGAATGCGTTTCGGGAGAAATGAAAGCGATCACGCCGTTCTGCAGATCGACGGTTTCAAACGTTGCCATCACATCGGATGAGGTCTGTGATCGCACGACGGGGCCGAGGATGAAGACGATCAGGCATAGAAGCACTGGACAGCACAGTTTGTGGACAGGCATCGCTTTACACTGCCGATTTTAAGGGCTGGGGCTGACAATGACGCGCGCATCGCCACGGAAAGACAGTCACGAGGGGCAATCGTACAGTCTGTGATTTAAAGCGGCTTGCTGAGTAGCGGCAAACGGTCGCGAAACCCGCGGCTCAAAGTGAGTTCTTTTCCTGTGGTCAGCAGGACCACGTATTCGCCGGTGTACCAGGGGCGCAATTCGTGGACCCGCCGCCGGTTCACGATGACGGAGCGGTGGATGCGAACGAAATTGTAAGGCCGCAAGCGGTCTTCGAGCGAGCTCATGGTTTCGCGGGTCAGCAGTTCACTGCTGCCGCTGTGAATCCGGACGTAGTTGCCGAAGGCTTCGAAGTAGTCTACCTTGTCGAGCTCAACGAAAATGGTTCGGCCTCCCGCTTTCACCGCTAGCCGTCCATCGCGCCGAGGGCCTTGAATCATGCCGGTGAGTGCCGCAGCGTGTGCTTTCCGCGCCATTCGCAACTGCAGCAAGGCATGTGAGAGTGCGGCTTCGAACCGCTCCTCTCCGAAAGGTTTTAGCAGATAGTCGACAGCGTGGACCTCGAAAGCCCGAAGCGTATACTGATCGTATGCGGTAACGAATATGGTGAGGGGCATATTCTCTACCCCTACCCGCTCAATTACTTCGAAGCCATCGAGCGCCGGCAGTTCGATGTCGAGGAAGAGTATGTCGGGCCTGAGGTTGCGAATACTTTGCACGGCCGTGTTGCCGTCGCGGGCCACACCAAGACAACGAACCGTATCTCGCGCGGCGAGCAACTGCTCCAAGGCATGGGAGGCGAGGCGCTCGTCCTCGACGATGAGTGCGGTTACCGGCTGCAAGCGTGCTCCAACATTGCGTCGTCCATCGCCGCCGTTCGAAACGGGACATCAACCGTACACTCGGCACGATCGTGAAATCTCTTCACGTCGACAGAGAAACCGCTTCCGTACATTTGGGCCAGTCGTGCATGTGTGTTGGACAAGCCGACCCCGGGGGATCGTGAAGCGTCACTGGGAGCGGGACAATCGTTGACGATCGAGAGCACAAGGCGTCCATCCCTCTTCCTGGCTGCCAGCGTCAGCTTTCCACCTGCGGGAAGCTTGGCTACACCATGCCGGACAGCGTTTTCGACGAGCGGCTGCAGAATCATGCTCGGGACGGCCGCGTCGAGCGCGTCGGGATCAATATCAAGCTCAATCTGCAGACGCTCTTCGAAGCGGGTCACTTCGATGTCGATATATGCTTTCAAGAACTCCAACTCGCGTCGCAGCGTGACGGCGTCGGACGAGAGATGTTCGAGGGATAAGCGCAGCAAACGGCTGAGCCGCTCGATCATCTGCTGCGCTTTTCGGCTGTTCTGCGGCGCCAGGTGGTAAATCGCATTGAGCGTATTAAAAAGGAAATGGGGCTGCAGTTGCATCTTCAGGATGTTCAGCTCGGCGTTGGCAAGCTGGGCGCGAAGGCTCTCTTCACGAATTTTTCGAGCCTGCTCCTCTCTTGTGAACCTCCAAATGTGGAAGGCCGCCACGGTGAGCGCGAAAGCAAGCACATCATCCAGCGTGAAAGATTGAAAAGCCGATTGGAGAAGCTGCCAGTATGTGTATTGCCGTCCGTCTGCGCCGATGATATATACAGGAATCAGGAAGGGCCTGATTACAATGTGCGCCGCAGTGAAGAGGAGCATCAGCGCAGTGTAAATCGCTACCCCGAGCGGCAGCCTTCTTGGCCGGCGATGAAAGCGCAGCAGGGCCCAAAGCACGGGAATGCCGAGCGCGGCCTTGAGCATGGCATTCCCAAGCCCAAGTTCCAGCGACCTGCTGAGTGTGAACGAGTGCTTGCCTTGTACCAGGTCGGAATATAACTGGAGAAACGCGATTGTACCGAAGACTGCCCACATGGCGATGGTTGCCGCGAGCAGCCGGGCAGAGTCCAGCAACGAGAGTGAAGGGCCGCTGTCTGACTGGCACTCGCGCAAGCATCACCTCCAGCCCTCAGCTTAACCCGTTCAGTAATCCACTAACGTATTCTTGCCCCGCTAATCAGTACTTCCGTCCCAAATGCCGCACATTGCGAACGCAGGACGATTTGAGTAAGACTTTTGGTATCGCCTGAACAGGGAGTTTTTAGCATGCGTACATTGATGTCGATCGTCTTGTTTCTGACGACTGCGACCACGGCAGCATCAGCTCAAGAGATGCCGAAGCCTGCATACGACTTTTCTCTGCCCCGTGACGCGAGAATCAAGCTTGCGGAGAGCGCTGCGCCCGCCGAGATCTCGGGCAACGCAACGGTGTACCTGTTGGAGCGCACGGGATACGTGAAGGTTCGCGAGGGAACGAACGGATTCTCGTGCCTGGTAGACCGGCAGACTCCCTGGAACCTGGAGCCGACCTGCTTCGATTCGGAGGGGACCGCCACGACGCTGCTGACGAGACTGTTTGTGGAAGAACAGCGCGCGAAAGGGATCACCGAAGAGAAGATCAAAAACGAACTTGAAGAAGGCTACCGGAGCGGAAGATTTCAGGCGCCGCGAAAGCCCGGGATCGCTTATATGATGTCGGAGAACGGTTATCTGTTGGTAGCGCCGAGCAAGCTTGTTCGAATCCCTGCCCACCTCATGTTCTATGCGCCCTATGCCAACGAGAAAGACATTGGGTCTCCTTCGCCGGACATCCGCATGCCGCGGGTTATCAGGCCGGGTCAGCCGGACGCCTACATTGTCGTAATTCCAGCAGCCGCAAAGCATGCGGAACACTAGACTGGTTCGGTTTTTGGCCTTCGGCTTCGTTGGGATATGGTGTCCTATCACAAGGAATTGTATGACCGTCCCAGAACCAAGCGAGTAGCCGCGTGATGCGGTAGATTGCTTCCATGCGATTGAGCATCGGAGCGATGGAGCTGCTGTTGTGCGGAGTCTTAAGTGCGGGTTCCGCATCGGCGCAACCGGGCAGCAAAGTCACGGAAGTAGCAAGAGGTGTTTACACTATCGAACACCAGGCGCGTGGGCCCGTAAGCGGCAATTCAACCGTCATCATAGGCGAGAGACAGGTGCTCGTCGTCGACACAAGCTTCCGCCCGTCAGTCGCACAACAAGACATCGCCAGCATTCGTTCCTGGACGGACAAGCCGGTCGCTTTTATAGTGAACACGCATTTTCACAACGACCATAACATCGGAAACCGCGCCTATATGGATGCCTTTCCCGCCGTAACGATCATTGCGTGCTCGGAGACGAAAAACGCTATGGATATCTTTGGTCCGACAATCGGCGCCCGGTTCGATAAAGAGACAATCCCGTACCAAAAAATGCTCGAAACGGGCAAAGCTCCGGACGGCAGCCCGCTGACGGATGATGAGAAAAAACAGGTCGAACAGCTCCTGAGCCGCCGCGATTCGGTTTCCCGGGAATTCCATGAGCTTCGTTTCCAGAGCGCGACGCTGACGTTTGAGCATGCCATGAAAATTGATCTTGGCAGCCGCGAGGTGGAGATCAAATTTCTCGGGCGAGGAAATACAGCCGGTGACGCGGTGGTTTACTTGCCGAAAGAAAAGATCGCCATCGTCGGAGACCTGGTGGTTTATCCGATCCCATACATCTTCGACGGCTACCCATCCGAGTGGATACGCACTCTTGAAAACGTCATGCATCTGGACGCGGCTGTGATTATCCCGGGCCACGGGCCGGTCCTGCACGATCAAACGTACGTACTTCTTTTGCATGATCTGCTCCAGAGCGCATTGAGTCAGCTGAATGCGTACCTTGCGAAGACCAGTCCGGCCATGTCGCAGAGTCTGGACAAGGTAAGCCCGGCCGTGGATCTGTCGCCCTTCCGCCAGCGATTCACGGGAGGAGACGAGGCCTTGGGCGCCGCGTTCGACAGAATGGCCGCGAACGTGGTCAAACTCTTGTTTTACGAAGCAAGTCTGAACTGATTTCAAAAAGGGATGCATGAAAGTCGAATTGAGCCGCCGCTTCCTGAACAGCATCGCGACAGGAGTGCTGCTTGTGTGTTCCGTCGTCGCGGCGCCAGCAGAAAGCTTCTCCTTTCCCTCCGATTCACCCCGATGGGACTTGCGAGGTGATGTCAAGCAGATGGAGTACCAGGGCCGCAAATGTCTTCAGTTCAATGGTGGTGAGGCGGCCGTGAAGGACTTCATGATACGCGATGGCGTGATTGACGTCGACGTTTTCACACCGGCAACTCGCGGCTTCTTCGGCCTGGAATTTCGCAACGAGGAAAGCAGCGGCGAATGGGTTTATCTTCGGCAACATAAGTCCGGTCTCCCCGATGCAATGCAGTATACGCCCGTCCTGCACACTGGCTTGAATTGGCAGATCTTCAGCGGGCCGGGGTTTACGGGCGCGGTTGATATCCCGAGAGATGTCTGGTTTCACATGCGTCTCGAAATTGCCGGCACGCAGGCGAAGCTGTACGTAAGAGATATGGAGAAGCCGGCGCTGGTCATGACCGATCTGAAGAGTGGCATCCAGAAAGGCGAAATCGGGATCGGTGTTCTCACCGGCGAAACGTATTTTTCGAATTTCCAGGTCCGCACGACACCCGACGTGCCCTGGGAGCATCATCTACCGCCAATGGCGGCCGGCACTCTTACGAAGTGGGCGATTTCACCAGCGTATGATGCGCCGAAGCGAAATCTGGAGCGCCCGATGCCACCCTCTGAAGCGCAGGCCATCGCGTGGCAGAATGTGGAAGCGGAGCCGCCGGGTATTGTTGTCCTGTACCGCTACCGCGATGCCCCACATCCCTTGGTAAGCTTCCAGCGCGACTTCGCTACCCGTCTGGACCCGCAGCCCGGAATGAAGATCCTGTACGCCCGAACGGCTATTGAATCCGACCGCGATACGTTGAAGAAGCTGATGATCGGATATAGCGACGAGGTGAGCGTTTTTCTCAATGGCCAAATCCTGTACCGCGGCCGCAGCGCCCAGTCTTTTCGCGATCCAGGATTTCTCGGCATCATGGATACGGAAAACGACGCTGTCTATCTTCCCCTCAAGAAAGGCACCAATGAGCTGATGCTGGCGGTTAGCGAACTCGGCGGCGGATGGGGATTCGGCTGCAGATTGGTCGACATACCCAACTAACGTTCGACTTGATCTAAACGGCCGCCGCGCGACACCGGGGCCAGCACCTCAGACGATCTTCCCTTGGCGCTCGCATACCACCCGGTTCTCATCGAAAATGCGTTTGACAGGCGCGTTGGCGTGCTTTTTTAACGGCGCCTGTATCAACAGCACGCGTGGTAGTTGACGAGCAATCTGCTGATCTATACAGGGCGCACCTTCAGCCCCGCCACAGCCTGATTGTGGTTGTACCCGATGGACCCTGCTTTCACGCTCGTTTTGATCTTCATTGCCACCCCTTCTCCTCTGAGTCCGGCTCAAACTCTGCCGCTCACCTATTCATGCGTGGGCGACTTCAAAAACGACTAGTCGATTTTGCCGTCAATTCCACTCCTAGCAAAACGACCTGAGCCGAAAGGCTATCACCAAGTCCGCTTTTGCATCATCGACTTCGCCGTTTGCGTGTCTCGCTTCCCATCGATACCGGTAAGCATCGCCGCACTGGGGACTCAACTCAATGGCCCTTGTGAAGTCCGCAATAGCGCCGTCGAGATCGCCTTTGGATTTCTTTAGATAGCCCCGAACCATGTAACCGTACGCATCGTTTTCTTTCAGGTATGCGGGATCGTTCAACCACTCCAGACCATCCAGTACGATCTGACAGGTCTTGCGGCTTGACGATCCTGATCTCCAGGTCGTGTTGCTCAGAATTTCCCTTAGGAATGGGATCGCGCGCTTCTCACCCGAGCGAAGCAAAACGTGGGCTGCGGCGTCTCCGCTGGGACCTCCGAGCATTTCCAGCAAGATGTCGATGCCCGTAGCATCATTTAGCTTTGCCAGTGCGACGGCTGCGGCTTCCCGGACGCGAGAGTCGTGGTCGCGGGTTAGGAGACGTAACGGCTCAATTGCGGCCTTGTGGCCGATCGCGCCAAGTCGCTCCGCTGCATCCGATCTCGCGGATGCGTTCTTTGAAGACAAAGCAGCAATGAGCAAGTCGGAAGCCTCGGCGGCGCCCAGCGTATTGGGGCACTCTAAAGGACAGCGCCATGGACGCCGGAAATGCCCTTCGTACGTCATAGCTTTAATCTCGTCGACCGCCTGGTGGGCGACTTCGCTGCTTTCAGCGCGGTACAAAGCCAAAAGCAGGCGGGTATACGACCTCTCGTCCAGGACCGAGGTGGAGCGAAGCTCCTGCCAGCGCTCCGCCATCGTTTGAGAGCCATCACCTTCCAAATACCGGGCGAGCTTGCAAGCTTTTTCCGCCTCGGTCCCTGATGAAAGGATGCTTGTGAGTGTGTCGCAAAAGAAAAAGCCGAGAAATTTATCCCTTCGATTTCCGGGGCTCCAGTGCCCTCGTTGCGCGATCATCCAGACGCTTGTTTCCATTTTCAACAGCCCGTTCTGTGGCATCATTCGTCTCACTCTTCATCACGTAAGGCGTCGTCTTGGCCAAATAACCGTAACGGCCTGCAAAAAAAATCGGGCCATGATACGCTCGACGTAATCACTGCAATCGAGATCGACTATGTTGGAGCGATCCGCACACGACGTCACTGGTCTGCTTTGCGCCTGGAGCGCGGGTGACGAACAGGCGTTGGAGCAGTTGGCTCCGCTGGTCTACTCGGAGCTGCGGCGTCTGGCCCGCCGCTACACCGCCGGTGAACGGCCCGGGCGGCTGGATGCCACGGAATTGGTCCACGAGGCATACATCCGGCTGCTCGACATACGGAACATTTCGTGGCGGGATCGAGTTCACTTCTACGCGGTATCCGCGCGGTTCATGCGACGGATTTTGGTGGATTTGGCGCGCTCGCGCCGTCGCCTGAAACGCGAGGGCAGCGCGCAGGACGTCCCATTGGATGACACTTTCTTGGAGAAACATCCGGCATTTTCTTCCGAGCCCGAAATGAACATCGTGGCTCTGGACGACGTGTTACAAGCACTAACCAAGTTCGATGCACGCAAGGCTCAAGTAGTAGAGTTGCGGTTTTTCGGGGGGCTTACGGCAGAAGAAACGGCTACCGTCTTGAAGGTATCGACGGAAACGGTCCTGCGAGACTGGAAGCTGGCCAAGGCATGGATGTTTCGTGAATTGAACGCTCCCGACACCGGGAACACCGACGACATCGAAGTATCGTGACATGGATCCGCGCCATTGGGAGCAGATTGAGCGGATATACCATGCCGCGGCTGAAAAAGAAGCCGAGGCGCGATCCACCTATCTTGAACAAGCCTGCAACGGCGATCAGGCTCTTCGCAAAGAGGTCGAATCGCTACTCGCTCAGGAGGCCGTTTGCGCCGACTTTATGGAATCGTCGGCGCTCGATAACCTCCACGGTCAGGTGTCTAGCCTCCTCAAGCCGCTGTTACCAGGCGACAAGTTGGGCCATTATGAGATTCTCGCTCTATTAGCTGAAGGTGGCATGGGCGAGGTGTATCGCGCACGCGATACCAGGCTTAATCGCACGGTCGCAATCAAAGTGCTTCCGGCGGCTTACGCTAATGATGCCCAGTACATGGCTCGTTTTGAGCGTGAAGCACGTGTGCTCGCGTCGCTAAACCATCCGAACGTCGCAGCCATCTACGGTATCGAGCAGGGCGCGATTGTGATGGAAATGGTGGAGGGTGAGGATCTGCAGGGTCCTCTTCCGGCTGCCGAGGTGATTCCGATCGCGCATCAAATCGCTCTCGCGCTGGAAGCAGCGCACGAGAGAGGCATTATCCATCGCGACCTCAAGCCTTCCAATATCAGGCTGACGCCTGAAGGGGTTGTGAAACTACTGGATTTTGGAATCGCCCGCGCGAGCGAGGTATCGCAGGCTTCGTCGAGCACGTCCAGTCCGTTCCCGGCGGCAGCAACAGGTGAGGGCATCATCCTGGGAACGGCGGCGTACATGAGCCCCGAGCAGGCCCGTGGCAAGGTGGTCGACAAGCGCACCGATATTTGGGCGTTCGGGGTAGTGGTGTTCGAGCTATTGACTGGCGACAAGCTCTACGGCGGTGAAACCGCCAGCGATTCGATCGCCGCCGTGATCACACGCGATCCGGAGTGGAATGCGCTACCCAAAGACACACCGCCCCATCTGATTCGCTTGTTGAAGCGATGCCTCTCGAAGGATCCAAAACTTCGCCTTCGTGACATTGGGGAGGCGCGCATCCTGCTGAACGAACCGGCCGAGGAGGCGCCCCCGGCACTGGCCCGCACGCCTGCGCGTGGTGGCGTCTTCGTGCCATGGGCGATAGCCGGCATCTGCATGACGATAGCGATCGCTTTAGGAGGTTTGTTGTGGCGTGCCACTCATTCCGTGGGACAACCACTACTTCGCTTCCACGCCGACCTGGGCCCTGAGGCTGTCGCCGGCAACCGAATCACCGCTGCTCTCTCCCCCGATGGCATGCGACTGGTCTACACGGTGCGCCGCGGCCAGAACCAACTCCTTGCAATACGAGAAATGGGTCAATCGGGTGCAATCGTCCTTCCGGGCACGGAAAATGCGTCCGATCCGTTTTTCTCGGCTGACGGCCAATGGATTGGTTTTGCCGCCAGCGGATCCCTCAAGAAGGTATCCATACAAGGGGGCGCGCCTGTAACCCTCTGCGACGTCGAGGTCGCGCGCGGTGGATGGTGGGGTGACGACGGGACCATCGTGTTCTCTTCCGCCACCGCTGGCCTGGCGCGAGTGCCGGCCAATGGCGGGGTTCCACATTTCATAACCAGGCCTTCGGACAAAGGCGAATCCACACATCGCTATCCTCAACTCCTTCCGGGCGGTGATGCAGTCCTGTTCACGGGACTCGCTTCCAACGGGCGTTTCGATGACGCCAACATTGAAGTACTCTTCCTTAAGACAGGCGAAACCCGGGTCGTCCAGCGCGGCGGCTATTTCGGCCGCTTTCTGCCGAGCGGGCATCTTATCTTCGTTCATCGGGGCAGCCTGTTTGCAGTGCCTTTCGATCTGTCACGTTATTCGACACGAGGCATTCCGGTGCCTGTCGTCGAAGACATTGCCGCCAACCCGAATGCGGGCGGGGGGGAACTGGATTTCTCCGCCACCGGAACTCTCGTCTATCTAAGCGGCAAAGCCAGCGCCGGCGAAGGCGCAGCTTACTGGCTGGATGCCGATGGCAAGAAGGAGCCGTTGGTTTCGGCTCCCAACCTCGCCAGCCCGCGATTTTCGCCGGACGGCAAGCGTCTGGCATTTTCTAGCGGTGGCATCTCCGTTTATAACCTCGCCAGCGCCGCGGTGACTCCCATTACGAAAGATCGGAACGAGAATCATCAGTACCCCGTGTGGACACCGGACGGATCTCACGTCGTCTTTTCAGCGATCGATGGTATTTGGTGGATTCGATCCGATGGCTCGGGTGAGGCACAGTTCCTGTACCGTCCGAAGAACGGCAATGCGATACCGTGGTCATTCTCGCCCGACGGACGCCATCTCGCATTTTCCCAGCCGGGAGCAGCCGGCAGTGACCTATGGACCCTGCCCGTGGATACCTCCGATCCAGATCATCCCAAGGCCGGCATCCCGGAGCTGTTTTTGGCAAAAGACGGCAATCACGTCGAGCCTGCCTTTTCTCCGGATGGAAAATGGCTGGCCTACTCATCCACTGAAAGGGGCGTATTTCACGTTTTCGTGAGACCCTTTCCGGAAAGCGCCCAACGGGGCGGGCAGGCCCAGATATCCACGGGACAGGGTAGGGTGCCGGTTTGGTCGCGCGCGGCAAAGGAGATCTTTTATGTTTCGGGCGACGATCACATCATGGTGGTTCCCTATGCAATCAGCGGAAACTCCTTGATTCCTGGCAAAGCCCGGCCGTGGACTGGCGGATTGCTCGCCAATACCGGAGCTACGTCGCCCTATGACCTGGCGCCCGACGGTAAACGCTTCGCTGTGCTTCCAGCACCGGAGGGTTCCACCGGCCAGCAGAAGGGGAACCTCCACCTGACGTTCCTGTTGAACTTCTTCGACGAGTTAAAACGTCGGGTTCCGCGCTGATGGCCTTTTGAGCCGCTTTTGCGATTGCGTCGGGTTGACCTTCTTGGCGACCGAAGTGTCGCAAAGTTTTGGATCGATTCCTACTAGCGCTGCCATCAAGACCCAAACGCCTCAAATCCCTCATTTTGCTAGCATCCAGATCCGCCTGGACCGCCGGCGTAGAAGAAGACCGAACCGCTGTCCGAAACATAAGGACCGTCCGTCGTGTAGCACGCCGGCGATGGCTGTTGCGCTGTCAGCGTGGCAGAGATCGCATCGCCCGCCGTGCTGAAGTACGCGATGTCGCGTTGATAGGCAGCATAGGTCCACTCTTTGTTCGCCCAGTCGCTGCTGCCGGCGCCGGGATAATAGCCGTTTGTTGCGTAAGTTTCGGTGCCGAACTGGATCATCTGCGCGTTCTTCGTCAACTGGCCGCCGTGATAGATTGATCCGGGATAATAGCCAACCCAAGTATCGTTGATGGCCAGCCACCAGTTTCCTTTGTAGAGATAGAATTCAGCGCTGAGCTCGTACTGTGCGTCCCCGTACACGCTGCTCGCCACCGACGCTCCCAGGTACGTCTCATTCGAGACCTGGTAGAACGCAGCGCATTTCATGTTGTAGCAGCCACCGCCTTTGGAACCCGGATAGTTCTTCTGGTCATAGTGATTCGCAGTCCAATAGATGAACAACACCGAATCCTGCGTTTGCCAATAGTCTGGCTGCACCTGCCAACCAACTTCCGCAGTCTGGGTCGCGGCTCCTCTGCCGCCCACGTACCATTCCTGCGCGAGTGACATCACCTCGCCCCATGCCGTATTCACCTCGGGAGTCCAGGTATTCAGTGTCGACGTTCCGCCGATATTGTCGACGTTCTGCTCCATGTATGCGTATTTGTGACCCGAACTCGGGTCCGAGGCGGGCTCGGTTGCGCCACCCGGCGCTTTGTCGAAGTATTCCCCGAGGCTCGTGAACCGCGTCAGTTCCTCCAGACTGAGCCTCTGCATCGGAATCGTCTTCTCCTCGCATCCGACGCTGTTGCCGAAAGCATCGGCTCTCTTCGCCGACGGTTTGGATGCGGACTTCGCGGCAATCAATGACTGCGGCGGCATTTCGGCGGCCTCTACACCCAGGATTCGCGCCGTGGGCTGCTGATCGGTGGGTACACAATCGAAGTAGCTGGAACCCAACACGAAGCTGTGGCTCACCTGGACCCCTTGATACATGTCCAGAATGTGCCTGCGCATCTCCTCAAAGGCCGCCGGGCTCTTCACTTTGCTGGTAGCGCGCAACATATGATCGACGGCAGTGGCGGTCCGGGTCTGTTCCATGAATGTGGCGAACGGCACGAACTCCGCGGCGCTTGCGGTCGCAATGGCAACCATCATTCCAGTGAAAACTGTTCTTTTCATTTCATGTCTCCTGTTCAGCGATTTCGCTCTCGATCTCCTTATGGCGAAATGGAAAAAACATTTCAGGGGTGTCGATCGGAGGTGGTATGCTCTTTTTCTGAATGGGTGCGGGGGCGTGGCGTCGTATTGTGCTTGGAAGCGGGGGCGCCCTGTTTGCGCTCGCTGTTCTCTCGTTTGCTCAGCCTGCCCGGACCGCACTTAACCTGCATCAAGCGATTGAGCGTGAAATAGCGCCTGGGCAGACGGACGTCTTCACGGTCGAGGCTTCGGCCGGTCAATTCGTGTCTGCTGTGGTCCGCAAGAAGGGTATTGACGCAGTTTTGACCGTTCTGGATCCGGCGGCTGCGACGGTGTTGACGGCGGACAGTCCGAGTGCCGGTTCCGGGCCGGAACCCGCGTCCTTCATTGCGCAGACCGCGGGCACTTATTCCTTTCAGGTAACGACTCCAGCCCGTGGCCGCTATCAAATCGAACTGACCGGCCGCCGCGACGCCTCGGAGCGCGATTCGGCGGAAATCACCGCGGAAGGCAAGCTGTACACGGCGGCGGCGAAGGAACGATCCAAGGACCGGGAGACGAGGTTAGCGGCGATCCAACTATATAAAGAGGATGCGTCGCTCTGGCATGCGTTGAACGACACCTACGAAGAGGCGCTTTGCCTGCACCGGCTTGGCGCCGTGAATTCGGATCTCGGCGACCAGCAGAAAGCCCTGGAATTTTACGAACAGGCGCTGAAAATTCGCCACGATTCGGGCGACCGTCCAAATGAGGCGATCTCGCTGAATGCTATTGCCGGAATCGACCTCAGTTTGGGCGAGCAGCAAAAAGCGCTGGACGTTTATCAGCAACTGGTCGCAATCAATCGCGCCACGGGCGACCGTCATGCAGAGGCGCGGGCGCTGAACAGTCTTGCTTATGTTTACCTCGCGCAAGGCGAACAGCAGAAGTCGTTGGACACCCTGCAGCAGGCGTTGGCGCTTCAGCGCTCACTGGGCGATCGTGCAGGCGAGGCTTATGTACTCACTTATCTGGCGCAGTGCTATCGTGACCTTGGCGCCGAGGAGAAGGCACTCGACTACTTTCAACAATCGCTGACGCTCGCCCGCGCCGAGGGTGTTAGCGTGCTCGAAGCGGACACGCTCATGGGCATGGGCGATGCTTACTTCTTTCTCGGGGAAAAGCAGAAGTCGCTCGACGTCTACCAGCAATCGCTGCAACTGAAGCATGCCGCCAACGACCGCTCCGGCGAGGCGCTCGCGCTGATCGGCATGGGGAACGTCTATTCCAACCTCGGAGCGCGACAGAAGACGAAGGATATTCCCACTACGGCCGAAAGGCAGAAAGCGCTTGATTATTACGAACAATCGCTTACGATCGGACGAGCCGCCAACGACTACCCGGTCCAGGTTTTCGCGCTCATGGGCGCAGGCGTGGCTTATTCCGCGCAAGGCGACAAACAGAAAGCCCTCAACTATCTCAAGCAGGCCCTGTTCTTTTTCGGCGTCGTCCGATACAAGCCCGGCGAGGGGTGGGCAAAGTACGAGATCGCGCGGGTCGAACGGGATCGCGGCAACCTTGCCGAGGCGAAAAAGCTCGTGGCGGACGCCCGCGAAACCGCCGAAAACATGCGCAGCAAGGTGCTGAGCCAGGATCTGCGAGCTACGCTCCTGGCTGCCGTGCAGGACTGTTACAGCGTCGAAATGGACATCCTGATGCGGCTGCACGCTGCCGATCCCTCCAAAGGCTATGAGGCCGAAGCGCTGACCGTCAGCGAGAGGGCGCGGGCGAGGGTGCTGCTGGACGCGCTCGGCGAGGCGGGGGCCGACATTCGGGAGGGAGTCGATCCGGAATTGTTGGAGCGCGCCCATAAGGTCCAGGCGCAGCTCAACGCCAAGGAGACGGCGCGGCTGCAGATGCTCGCGAGCACGCATACACCGGAGACGGCCCGTGACATCGAAACGTCGCTTCGCAACCTCGCCGCCGAGTATGACGACCTGAACACGCAAATTCGCGCCCGCAGTCCGCACTATGCCGCGCTGCAGTTTCCCCAGCCGCTGACGCCCAAGGAAATTCAAAAGGACGTACTGGACCCGGACACCCTGTTGCTCGAGTACGCGCTGGGTTTGGAGCGAAGCTTCCTGTGGGTGGTCTCGCCCGACAGTATTACGAGCGTTGTTTTGCCGAAGCGCAGCGAAGTGGAAGCTGCCGCCCGGCGTTTCCACGACGGTTTGATCGATCCCGCAGCCACGCCCCCCGTGGAAGCCGGGAAGAACCTGAGTCGCATGTTGCTGGGTGATGTCGCTAAAGGCCTCGGCGCCAAGCGGCTCTTGATCGTCGCGGATGGTGCACTGCAATATCTGCCATTCTCAGCACTTCCGGACCCGGACGGCTCCGGCAAGCCCCTCGTCGTTAATCACGAGATCGTGAACGTGCCGTCGGCGTCCACGCTGGCGATTCTCCGGCGCGAGACTGCGAATCGCGCGCCGGCTCCGAAAACGCTCGCCGTTCTGGCCGATCCGGTGTTTAGCGCGACCGATTCCCGCATCCAGCGCGGCCAGTCTAAGCCGGCGCAGCGCTCGATCAGCGAACTCGCTATGTCCGGTTTTCGCCTCCCCCGCTTGCCCGGAACACGTCGCGAGGCAGCCTGGATCGCGTCATTCGTACCGGAGCGATCGCGCAAAGAAGCGCTCGATTTCGATGCCAGCCGGGCGACGTTGACAGGGTCCGATATCAGCCAATACCGCATCCTCCATCTCGCCACGCACGGGCTGCTGAACACCGAACATCCGGAGTTGTCGGGGGTCGTTTTGTCGCTCGTCGACCCGCGAGGACTGCCGCAGGACGGCTTTCTGCGGCTGAACGAGATTTACAACCTCAAGCTGCAGGCCGACCTGGTGGTGCTCAGCGCTTGTCAGACGGGTCTCGGGAAGGATATCCAGGGTGAGGGGTTGGTCGGGTTGACCCGAGGATTCATGTACGCCGGCTCACCGCGCGTCCTGGCGAGCCTGTGGAAGGTGGACGATCACGCCACCGCAGAATTGATGAAGCGATTCTACGGCGCTATGCTGGGGCCGCATGCACTCCGGCCGGCCGCGGCGCTGCGAGCGGCGCAAATCGAGATGATGAAAACGAACGGCTGGGAGAATCCCTATCATTGGGCAGCCTTCACTCTTCAGGGTGAGTGGCGATAATGGACCGCCCCCCGGCATATAAGAAGGATTGGGTGGTCACCCAGGCGTCCTTCGATCGCCTGCTTCAGCAGCTCGACCCCGATCGTGAGACCGCCGGCGAGCGTTACCTGCAAATCCGCCAGAAGCTGGTGAAGTTCTTTGAATGGCGCGGCGCCGCTACCCCGGAGGATTTTGCGGACCGGACCATCGACCGGGTGGCGCGCCGCATCGATGAGGGCGCGGAGATCCAGAGCCAGAACGTGTACCTGTTCTTCCACGGCGTCGCGATAAATGTGCTGCGCGAGTATTGGAAAGAAGCCCAGAAGTTTCAGTCCAAGCCGTTGGAAGAGGTCCCGGAAATCCAGCAGGTTCAACACGCTGCCACTGAGGGCGCAGCCGGGGATCGCGAGCTTCAGCTACAGTGCCTGGACGGCTGCGTCCACAAGCTCCCGTCACAGCATCTGTCCCTGATTACCAGGTATCACCATGGCCAGGGCGGGGAAAAAATCGCAGCCCGAAACGAGCTCGCCCAAGAGCTGGGGATTCCCCTTAACGCGTTAAGAATTCGGGCCTTTCGCATACGAGGGGACCTGGAAACATGCATCTCCCAGTGTATGAATCGCGAAACGGCATGAAATGGATTTTCGATTCGGCCACTAGGAGGGCGGAAGGGAGGCAAAGCGAGCGATGACGAAGAAGAAGACCGACCAGGACGCGTTGATGATTCGCTATCTGCTCGGCGAGGCCACCGATGAGGAGCAAAAACAGCTCGAAGAGCAGTTTTTCACCGACGACGATGGGTTCCAACAACTGCTTGCTCTCGAGGACGAACTCAGGTACGAGTTTGCACAGGGTGGCCTGACGCCGCAACAGCGGAAGAGCTTCGAAAAGCGCTTTATGGCGACTCCCGAGGGTCGCGAGAAAGTCGCGCTCGCGAAAGCTGTCCTCACGAAAACTCAGGAAGCGCACCCCATCCAAACACCGAGCCGCTGGCGTGCCTTCGTTCAATCGCTCATTCCGCAAGGCCTGGGCATCCGCGCCTCGCTAGCTGGCGCGGCCCTGGCCCTGCTGGTCGTGGCAGGCGGTACGTGGATGATGGTTCAGACTGTGCAGCTCCGCAACCAGGTCACCCAACTGCAGGCGTCTCGCCGGACGGCGGATCAGGACGCTCAACGCCAACTCCAGGCTCAGCAGACCCAGTTAGCGCAGAATCGCACACGGATTTCTGAGCTGGAACAGCAGCTCTCGAAGCACCAAACACCGTTTTTGACATTCATCCTGGCCCCCGGTTTGACCCGCGACGCCGCCGATTCGATGAAGCGCCTGGTAGTACCCGCGAATGCCGGCGAGGTGCAGTTGCAACTCGATGTGCGTTCGAAGGGCACCTTCCAGTCGTATCGGGCCGAGCTTCAAAACCTCGATGGAAGTGTGCTCTGGAGCCAGAACGTCCCGCAACCAACGGTCTCCATCCCGGCGCGATTCCTTTCCCAGGGCGATTACATGCTCGACCTGAAGGCAGTAGGCGCCAATGGCGGGCTCGTGGACGCTGGCGAGTTTTACTTCCAGGTGGTCAGGAGATAGGCCAAGGGAAACCGGTACTTCCTTTTTATGCCGCTGGCTTTGAGAACCATGCTGGCGGCATCTCCCCGGACGGGGATGCAATCGATTTTACAAGGCGCGAAGCGAGCCGGTGTTTGTAACGGCGGGTTTTGTCAGAGCATCGATAATGTGACGATCCTACCGGTCCAGCCGGCTCCTCAACCTCCGGATCGGAACAGATCTATTTACACACGGCTTTGAACATCATCTTCCTGAACAGGAAGGTGAGCAACGTCGAGTAGTTTTCTACACTCTTCCGCTCTCACAAGTTGTCTCCGGGCGTTCGTGGCCGCGCGATGCGGCTGCGAACGCCGTTTTTGTTTTGGATCCCCCGAAAAGTTTTCCAAAAAAAATCGCCGGAAGCGCGAAATGGATTTCCGTAGCTGCCATTAGGAAGACGAAGGAGACAAACACAATGTTCACCAACAACAAGATCATGACCCAGATTCAAAAGGCAGCGCGCAAGGCCACCCTGGCCGCCGCGATTCCCGCAACCCTTTTCACAGCCCAGGCCGCCCACCAGGCGCCTTCTCTGAATCACCAGCAGACTGGGAACCGTCAGCAGAGCGGCGCCGGCTATCAGGCTCCTGCTCGCCAGTCGATGCCGATGAACCGATCCAACGCGAGCCGGCCCAGCGCCCCCTCGTTCAACCGGCAATCCAACCCGACAACGTTCCGGCAGTCGTCGTTCCGGCAAGCGAGCCCGAACTCGCCGACCATGCAAGGCCCATCGCAGAAAGCGCCGGGGACGACAAAGACACCGGGGACCCAAACGCCAGGAACCAAGACCCCTCCCGGTTCTGGTACCCAGACCTCCGGCGTGAACACGAACGTCAACCGGAACACGAATATCAACACCAACACCAACATCAATCGCAACAGCAACTCGAACGGCAGTGGAAGCGGCTTCAATAACGGCGGCGGCCGTCGGGCAGGAAACGGCAACAGCGGATATGGCGGCCAGGGATCACTCCGCAATGGCAACCCCGGACCATCCGCGACGAATCGCAACACCAACACCAACATCAATCAGAACACCAACATCAACATCAACAAGAACGTCAACGTAAATCGTGCCCGCGGAGAGCGACGCATCCCCGAGGAACATTTCCAGTCCCACTTCGGCCGCAGCCATGAGTTTCGTTTAGATCATGGCCAACTGGAAGCCGGACACCGCGAATTCCGGTACAACGGCGTAGTGTTCGGGATGGCCCAGCCCTGGCCTGCTGCCTGGACGTACACGGATGTGGTTTATGTAGATCAGATCGGCGGCGCATACTACCTCTGCAATCGCATGCACCCTGGCGTTCGCGTGGCACTGAACCTCGGCGACTGCCCAACCTGCGTGTCGCAAATGGCCCCCTCCGATTGCCAGAGTTGCGCAATGAGCTATAACCAGGCTCCGGCTCCTGACGCCTCGACACTGCAGGCCGGCCAGAGCATCGATGACGTGGTTTCGAGCCTCGGGGCTCCGCAGAAGATCGTCGACCTGGGTTCGAAGCAGATTTACCTGTATGCCAGTGTTAAGGTCACCTTCATCGACGGGAGGCTCACCGACGCTGAATAAATCAATCGGAAGAGCATATGACCCACACATCGCGAGGGGCTCCGAACCGCAGAGTTCACGAGCCCCTCGTCCTGCCTTTGCAGATCCTCCCAAACCCTCCTAAAAAGCCCACCTTTAACAAAGCTCACTGGTTTTAATGAGCGAGCGATGCGCGATGAATTACAGCTTGTCGAAGAAAAGGTAAACGGCGGCAATCCGGCCGTCGCGGACAACGATGAAATCGGTACCAGCGTATGCCGGCGGCTCACCAGGGCGCCCTGATACCCATTGGACTCGCCCGCCATTGCCAACTTCATCAGGCCCGGCTGTTGGCTGATATCTAAAGTCAGGGTGAGTAGCCTTGACCGCGCCCGCGATTCGATCGATCTCGTCGCGGCCTCGGTAGACGCCTCCCTTGGGATCGTAGAACACGCAATCTTCGGTGAAGATTTCGTCAATCGCCGCGCGCCGGCGCGCCGCGTCGTTCTCACCGAAGACGTCACGAAGATTACGGGTCAGCAAGGTCGATATGCTGTAGGACATGGCAGTTGTTTCTCCTCTCAGGACCGTGTGCCGCTTGCGCTAATGTATTCGACGCCGCTGTGGAATGGCAACTCCAAGCAGGCCGTTCAGCTCTCCTCCATCAGCGCGGCAGCAGGCTTGCCTACTTTCCTAAGCACCATTTCGAGGTCACGAAACTCCTCGGCGTCAATCGCGCACGAAGTGAACCAGCCGCTTCCGGGCATTATCACCAACGCCAGCCGCTGTCTTCGAATGCTGGCTGCCACTCCCATCCCCCTGGTGACAGGGGACCGCGTCCAGCTTGAGCATGTGATCATAAATCTGCTGAAGAACGCTTCGGGCGCCATGCGCGCCGTGAACAATTGCCCCAGGCAGTTGCGGTCAGAGCGGAACGAGGCACAGACGATCGGGTGCAGTTGACCGTACAAGATGTCGGCGTCGGCCTTGGCCGATACTTTTCCCGTCTTCGAAACATCTAAACTCCCATGCCTGAAGTGTCTCAAGTGAGGGACAGACCAGCTCTCGACGGCTTGTATCAACAACTCCTCACACGAGGGGTTCAGTATTTTCTGCCCAACAGCCGGCTCGAGATCGTCGAACAAGCGAAGCAATCGGCCATCCCACTCGAATTTCGCAGGACACCCGACGGCGCCTTGACGTTTGAGTGGCTTGGCAATCAATATGTCGTCTCGAATCACGGAGCGTTTAGCGATCACGAGCAGCGCATGCTGCGAGCTATCTGCAGGTTCCTTTCAACACGATACGAGCTTCTATTTAATCGGGAAATCGCCACGCGCAACATGCCGATCTTTGGAGGCGTGACGGAGGACCGCTATATCTCGACCTTTCTGGATCCCAAGGTCTTCCATCACACAGAAAACGAGGCCGGCCTTCCCGATCGCGTCTCCGAGGCCATCGAAGTGCTTCGAATCAGCGCGCTCAGCTCGTATGAGAACAAACGAATCTCTACCGGCGCTTTGCTATTTGGGAACATGCCCGATTCGTGCCACTCGCTGCCGCCCGGGCCGGCCGATGCACTGCTCTATTCCAGCGAGCTGACCGCAATTCGCAGTTTTCATCGCATCTGCGATGGGATGCGCACGATCGCGCTCGTAGATGGGAAGGGTCGCATGGTGGAGTTGGTGGATGTGAGGGAGTGGGCACAGCCCTTTAGCGACCTGGAGCTTCCGGTTCCCAGCGCGCGGCGTTATCGAACACACTGCCAGGCAACCCTGTGCGGTGGGCATATATGTCTGGTCCTCACAACAAATGGTGAGATCAAAATCTTTGGCGAGGGTGTTCAGTTATTCAGCTTCCTGGACGGTCGCTGGCATCTTACGGACGCGGTCTCGAAGTACGAACGGTGGGAGGCTGCAATCGGTCAACGAGAGCTTGCCGCACGCCTGTTCTCAGCCGGACTCAATCTGGCCGAAGATCGTCGCGGAGGAATGTTTGTAGTTCTGGATAACCCGGAAGACGCCCGGCACCTCGTGAGCGCGCTTGATTTGCTCGACGCCGAACGCCGGGACAGAGTCGGCGCCAAAAACCATCTCAACTATCTTTTGCGCAAGACCAGCGCCATCGAACTCTCGCCGGCTGTGCTCGAGAACATCGCCCAGATTGATGGAAGTGTCGTGCTCGATCGAAGCTCGAGACTGCTCGCGTTCGGAGCGATTCTCCGGCACGGCCCTCCCGTGGATGAGAATCAGGAGATCGGCGAAGGAGGACGGACCACAGCAGCCATCAACGCATCACAATTCGGCAGCGTTTTGATGATGAGCGAGGGTGGTCAGCTCTCGTTTTATCAAAAGGGCCACCGCGTCTGGACTATTTAAACGTCAAAGGATCAAAGAAGTCACCACTCTGGATCTTGTTGTACAGCTCGTAGTTATCCGCCCGCTTCCCTCGTCCCCAGTGGCCACCGGCCGCTTGCCCTCGCTCCAAGGTATCTGCTCGACGATCACTCCATGCTCGCCACAGATTATCCAGGGCGGCCCCCTGGCAGCGCGAACAGCGTGCTCGCATTCCGGCATGGGCTCCCAGGCAGATTCCATGAACGTCTCCTCTCCTTCCTCGCGCCTCTCCACCTGCCGGTAGCCGAAGCCTGTCAAGGAGCTGTGGAGTTCGTCCTGATTCCACCGAGCCCCTCGGAGTGCCGGCTCACGATTGCACCCACGATTTGTGCAATACTGTAGAAAATGTATATCGACACAATGTATCAGCAAAATGTATAATCTTGTATATGGAGCTTGATGTACTTCAGACCCTCGCCATCGCCGAGAAGGAACTGGCGGCGCTGGAGCAAACTCGCCAAGAGCTGGACCGGAGGATAGCTGGATTGCGGCTGGTGATCCAGGGGCTGCGGCAAATGCAGGGGGTCAGCGCGCCGGCGGCAGTCGAACGGGAAGGGTTGACCGAATCATGCCGGACCATCTTGCGATCGGCCGCGCAGGCTCTTTCCGCCCAGGAAGTAAAGGAGCAGTTGGATGCCCTGGGTTTTGATTGGTCAAGCTATTCGAATCCCATCTCGGCCGTTCACACCGTACTGAAACGGCTCATGGAGAAGGGACAAACGGTGGCAGCCGAAGGCGACGGTAAGGTTCGGTACTGCTGGAAAAAGGTGCGGGTGGTGGTGGCGCACGGGGAGGACATCGAAGATCCCGCGCGTTTTAGTGAGCTGATACAACGTATCCGCAAGGAAAGAGAGGAAGCTGAAAATGATTGAAATTCCGTTTCGCATGCTGCGCGAGGGCGTGCCGATTATCGTCTTGCCGGTTTTCATCAACGGCGAAGGGCCATTCGATTTCGTGCTGGACACGGGGAACGCAGTCGGCCAAGCGGCGTTGGCGTTGATTTCTGAGACCCTCGGGCAGCGTTTATCGATCGAGGCGGTTGAATCGAAAGACTTCCGGGGCGCCTACGCGGTGGGCGACACTCATCGTCCCGAGATCCTCGCCGGGCGGGTCGACTCTTTGGCGCTGGGCGAAGTTGTGCGGCGCGATGTACCGGTGGGAATCACTGCGATTTTCGACCGGCTCGGTGAGCAGATCGGCGCCCCCATCCACGGCAACATCGGCAACTCGTTCTTGAAGGACTATGCCGTCTCGATCGACTACAAACACTGCACCCTCCGCTTGGAGAGGGGCGGCGGAAGCGTGCTGAGAGGCGAGCCGTTCCGGCTGAGTGCCCCTTATCCTGTGATGATCGTGCCCGTCTGGGTCAATGGACAAGGCCCCTACGACTTTGCCGTTGATACCGGCGCCGGGCACACGATAATCTCCGAGCGGCTGGCAGAAGAGTTGGCTCTGGTACGCGGGCGGGATGCGTCCGTAAAAGGTGGCGCAGGAGATACCGGCGGATTCTGGACCGAGATCGACACTCTCGAGGCCGCGGGCGCGAATTGCGGGAGAATGCCGGTGGTTGCTTCGGGATTCTTTCCCTCAATGAGGGCGGCTTCGGGCGAACCGCTCGACGGGATCATCGGATACAATGTGCTGCGACATTACACGGTGGTGATCGACTATCCAGGCTCCACAATTGCGCTGACTTCCGCGGGCTAGTTGCAGCGGCGCCCTCATCCAGGCCCCGCGGTGCGACAAGCCGCGTGGTCAGCGCATAAGACGCGGCAGTGACCAGCGGGAATAAACCCTCAGCGCCTTGGGTCTGTCATATCGAAGCCATTTGGCTCGGCCCCCGCATGGAAGCCCAAAGGAGAATCGATCCTCAGTACTTCCGCCAGTCTCGCGCTCGGTTTCGTATTCGTACCTTCTAGGCTGTTCACGCAACCGTTAGGCTACTAAGCCCGCACGACTTCAACCACAGTCTGCTAGGCCACCGTGGTCACACATCGTCAATCCGGGTCGCTCAGTCAGTCTGGCTTAAAGCCCGCGAACGCTGCGGGTGTTCGGCCTTGATCGCTCATCAGAAACGGATCGCGTCACCGCCTGCGCAGCATAACGCACACAAGAGCCACAGGACTCTCGATTGTGGATTTTCACGCACGGCATGGCTTCCGATGCGACGTAAAACTTGCGCCATGATACGCAGTTCGATATTCGGCACATCAATTGCCTCCCGCATCGTCAAATAGCGCACCAGAAGGATTGGCAATGAAAGAAAAATGGAAAGACGCTGAACACCTCATCCGGGTAGCACTCCTATTTATCTGCGGCCTGGTCCTGTTCGTAGTCGTCCGCCACTTTGTCGTCCCGGCCGGCTTCGGTCAGTACGGCCACTACCGACCGCAAGCCCTCGGCGAAATCGCTGCCCGTCCGATCTCCTTCGCCGGACGCGACACCTGCGCCATGTGTCACGATGACGAGTTCAAAATGAAGCAGGCAGGCAAACACGCCGGAGTCGGTTGCGAGGCCTGCCATGGAGCACTCGCCGCCCACGCCGACGACCCCAGCAAGTTGGTCCCAAAGAAACCCGACACGGCTGTCCTTTGCGTCCGCTGTCACGAAGCGAACACCGCCAAGCCGAAGAACTTCCCCCAGGTCAATTCCAAAGAGCACTCTGGCGGGGCAGCCTGCGGCACGTGTCACCAGCCGCACAGCCCCGCTATGGGAAAGTGAGGACCCAGCAATGAGTATGAATCGTCGCGAACTACTCGCTCAATCCGGAAAGTTCATCCTCCTGACCGGCGCGGCCGCAGCCGCCTGGGATTACATCGTAGAAGGCCGCGCCGAAGCCGCCCCCACCTACAAGACCACTGACCACTGGTGGGCGATGGTCATCGACATCGACAAGTGCATCGGTTGCGGCAATTGCGTCAATGCCTGCGCCACCGAAAACAACGTGCCGGAAGGCTTCTTTCGAACCTGGGTAGAGCGCTATCACATCGAGCATTGGGACTCCGAGCCGCAGGTCGACTCGCCAAACGGCGGCAAGGATGGCTTCCCCGAGAAATACCAGGGCGGTGCAAAGAGTTTCTTCGTCCCCAAGCTCTGCAACCACTGCGCGGATTCACCCTGCGTCCAGGTCTGCCCGGTCGGCGCTACTTTCGTCACACCCGACGGCGTCGTGCTCGTCGACGAGAAATACTGCCTCGGCTGCCGCTACTGCGTGCAAGCATGCCCCTACGGCTGCCGCTTCATCAATCCTGCCAAGAATACCGCCGAAAAATGCACGCTTTGCTATCACCGCATCACCCAGGGCCTGACCACCGCGTGTTGCGAATCGTGTCCCACCAGCGCTCGCCAGCTCGCGGACCTGAAGAATCCCCGCGACCCCGTCCACGAGTTCCTCCGGACGCACAGCGTACAAGTTCTTAAACCCCACATGGCCACCCATGCCAAGGTCTTCTACAAGGGTCTCGATGGGTCGGTTCGATAAGGAGTCGCCATGGAAACTCTGATTCACGGTGTGCAAGGTTTCATGTATCCGAACGAGGTGGAGCTCCAATGGAGCATCCTGATCGTCTTATACCCGTTCATCACCGGCCTGGTCGCCGGAGCGTTCATTCTGGCATCGCTCGAGCGCGTGTTTAAGGTTGAAGCGGTTCGCCCGACCTATCGCCTCGCGCTGCTTACGGCTCTCGCCTTTCTGCTGGTCGCGCCTCTCCCGCTGCAGCTCCACCTTGGCCACCCCGAGCGGTCGTTCGAGATGTACCTGACGCCGCACACCTCCTCGGCCATGGCAATGTTCGGGTTCGTCTATCTCTGGTATCTGATGGTCGTCTTGCTGTTGGAAATCTGGCTCGACTATCGCCGCGACATCGTGGTGTTCTCACAATCGGCCACCGGCCCGTTGAAATGGATTTACAAAGCGCTGACGCTGGGGTCAAAAAACATCAGCGAGCGTGCTCTGGGCATCGACGATCGCGTCGGCTGGTTTATCACTCTGATCGGCATACCATCCGCGTTCCTGCTGCACGGCTACGTTGGATTCATTTTCGGATCGGTGAAGGCGAATCCCTGGTGGTCGACGCCGCTGATGCCGATCGTCTTCCTCTTCTCCGCGATGGTTTCCGGAATCGCGGCGGTTCTTCTGCTTTATATGCTCATATCGTGGATCCGGGGGACGACAATCGACATGCGCTGCATCGACACCGTGGCACGCTACCTGATGTACACGTTTATCATCGATTTCTCTCTCGAAATGCTCGACCTGCTGCATCGCATTTACGAGGCCGACGAATCGTTCCACAGCCTCGATTTTATGGTCCACACGCGCCTTTTCATATCGCAGGTCGTTGTGCAGATCTTCCTGGGAACTCTCCTGCCGATCGGCTTGCTTGCTCTCGTGCAAGTCGTCCGGCTGACCGATTCCGCGCGCAAGGGTCTCTATGCCTTTTCCGGTCTGATTACTTTGATGGGAATCTTCGCAATGCGCTGGAACGTCGTCATCGGCGGCCAGCTCTTCTCCAAAAGCTTCCTGGGCTACACCACGTATAAGATGGAGTTCGCCACCCGCGAGGGCTTGCTGCCGGCAATCATCCTGATGATCCTGCCGTTCGCGATCCTCTTCGGATTGGTGAAACTCCTGCCCCCATGGCCAAAGCAGGAGGCCACACATGGAGCCGTCTCCTGACGAATCGTCGCGTTTCGATATTCTCGCGGCCGACATCGCCGATCTAAAGCGCCGGGTCGCGACGCTCGAAGGTAGTGGTCCCGCGTTCCTCCCAATTGAGCCCGCGATCCCCCAGATGCCGTCGGTATCGGGTGGCGCCGTCACCTCGCTGGGCCTCGCTTTGCTGGGAATGGCGGGCGCTTATCTCCTGCGCGCACTCGTGGAGTCTGGATCCCTACCCAGGGCCGTTGGCGTTGCCGCCGGATTGCTCTACGCGGGTTGCTGGCTCGTCACCTCGAGCCGGGTCTCGTCGGAAAACCGCTTCACAATCGCTGTCTACGGCCTGACCTCCGCCTTGATTCTCTCCCCGCTGCTGTGGGAAACGACGGTCCGCTTCCAGGCACTGCCCTCGCACCTGGCCGCCGCCGCCCTGGTTCTTTTTGTATTAATTGGCCTGGCGCTGGCCTGGCGGCGCAATCTCTCCGTCATCGTTTGGATCACAACACTCGCCGGTCTGGGCACCGCCTTCGCCCTCATCGTAGCCACGCGAGCCTTGCTTCCTTTCACGGCGGCGCTTCTCGCCATCGCCGCCGCCATCGAATACACTGCTTGCCGCGACCACTGGCTTAACGTTCGCTGGATCGTGGCTCTTGGCGCCGATTGCGCAGTGCTCCTGACGACTCACATCGTCACCCGTCCCCAAGGCTTGCCCGAAGGCTACGCAATCATTCCCGTATGGGTCGTCGTGGCGCTGCAAGCCGCGCTGCTCGCCACCTACCTCGGCAGTATGCTGGTGCGAACCCTCGTTCGGAACCTGACCGTAAGCTGGTTTGAAGCCATACAAGCCGCGGCGGCCTTCACCGTCGCCATCGGTGGCATGCTCCAAGTCGGGCATAGCGGACCTGCAATTGGAGTCTCGTGCCTGCTGGCCGGTGTCGCCGCTTACATCGCGGCATTCGGCATCGAAGAACGCCGCTCAACACCTCGTAACTTCCAAACTTACGCCACATATGGCCTTCTCCTCCTCGCAACGGGCAGCGTGATCCTCTTCTCTCATCTGCGACTCACCATAATGTGGTCCGCACTGGCTGCCGCCGCCGTATGGACAGGCCTCCGCACCGCTCGTAACACGGCGGTAATCCACGGCGCGGCCTACCTGGTTGCAGCCGTATTTGTATCTGGCGCGCTCGGTTACACTTTCGACCGAATGTACGGTCCATCAGGCGCCGCTCTCGTGGCGGCGATCGCCGCTGCCCTGTGCTACGCCGCAACGTTCCTCGAAAGTCACCCCCGCAACGACTGGACGTGGAAGCTCCCGGTCACCCTTTTTGCAGCCATCATTGTTGCGATCGCCTTCGGGTTCGCGGCGGCGTTCCTGTCGGCAGCCTTGTCGCTCGATCCATCCGCACGATCCGCTCTCCGCACAGCCCTGGTTTCCGTCGCTGGTATCGCCCTCGCCGTCGTAGGGCTCCGCTTCGGCCGCTCCGAACTCATTTGGATCCTGTACCCCACCATGATCCTCGGGGCTCTCAAGCTCGTCGCGGAAGATTTCCGCCAGGGACGTCCCCTCAGCTTATTCCTCTCGCTTTTGTTTTACGGCGGAACATTAACGCTCCTCAGCAAGCTCTTTCGCCGTTCAACCCGAAGCGAGGGGTCGAAGATCTGATATGCATTGGAGGACCTGTGACCCGGAACTGGTGTATGAAGAAGAATTAAGGGCAAATTATGTCGGGCCCGTGGGCGGCGGCCAGGACGACGACGATTACGCCGACCGCTGACGCTGAGGTAATGCCGACGCGGACAGAATCAAAGCGGCACGAACAGGCCCTCTCTGAATAGTCTGCAAAACGTTCAGGAATGCGCGCCGCTCATACTTCTTGTGCCATCGCCTCAATACGCCGCCGCCAAATTCCAAGAATTTCCGCCGTCATTTTCTGCGTTTCATCGGTGAGATCAATCGCCTTGGGGATCGCAATCGTATCGACCGCTCGCCCCAGCTTTTGCAAAACGCTTTCCACAGCGGCATCGGCATCGCCTGCCCGCAAGCCAGCCGTCGTTGCTAATGCTCGGAAATCGGCACGGCGAAGATTATCATCATTTTCATTGAGCTTCAGCGCGAGGCGGTCATGCTTGAGCTTCGGAAACTCACAGGTTGACACCGCATCGTAAAGAGGGGCCATTCGCACGCTGCGAAACTGCCTATCACCAGGTTCGACAGTCTTGAGCAAAGCCATGTTTTTAAGATGCATATCGCCGTCGGCGATAGCCGGCGAAACGCGCAGATCGCATCGGCCCAAAGGGTTCCGGGAAGTGTCCACCGTGGTATTCACAGGGAACGGGATTCTGCCCGCTATAAATACTATCGCCAGGCGATTCGGTTAGATGATTCGGGCCGCGCCATCCCCGGACCTTAGACTTCAGTCACAATCCTGACTTACAGGCCTCTGACCCTCGGGAGCGCCATGCGGTCGAGCCAGGCCTGATACCGCGGATCGTCCGACTGCAAATCCCGCACCAGGTGCAGGAAAATCATGTTCGGCGAACGCGCGCGGTAACACCGCTCGAGCCACTGGTCGGCCGCCTTCCAATCTCCCAATAGAACGTAAAGTGTCGCGGGCCCCAACGGTTCGTTCATGGATGGATCCTCCGCCAGCCGGCGTAATTCTCGTCGCGTTGCATCCTTTTGGCCGCTTGCCAATGCCTCGAGGGCCCCGAACAAAGTCGTATACGGTTCCTGAACCACCGTGAGATGCGCCGCGGGAATGTCGCCTTTTCGTAAAAAAGCGACGCTGCGGTCGAACGCGCAGCCGGTTTCGTCCGGGTGGAACTGTAGGCAGCGGCCGGCGTCTCGGATCGCTTCGTCCCAGTCATTTCGGAAAAGGGCGAAGTCGGCTTGGTCCGACAGGAGAATGGCCGCGGTAGGGTCGAGCGACAGGGACTTCTCGAGTTCATCTTGGGCTTCCGGCAGCCGGCCACGAACCTGGTGAACGTGGTACATCCAATGGTGAGCCCAACTAGATCCTGGGCTCAGCGAAACCGCCTCGCGGCTCTCGCGTTCGGCCTGATCGAAGTCCCAATCGTGCGCGAGGTAGATACCCGCCAGTGCGGCGTGAGCTTCCGCGAGGCGCGGATTCAGAGAAATCGCCCGCTGGGCAGCGTCGCGCGCAGCCTGGTAGTCTTGCGGCGCTTGCCCCATCTGGAAGATCGCCAGATACGTGTAGGCGTCAGCCAGTCCCGCCCACGCCAGGGCGTAGCGTCCATCGCGCGCTACTACCTTGCGATACGCCTCAACGGCATCGCGCATGTTGGCGCCGTTGAACAGATAGCGCGCTTCGAGAAACATCCGGTACGTTTCGGGATCGACCGGATGGGCGCGTGCCGCCTGGGTGTTGCCCGTCGTGAAGCGCATCGCAATCGAAGCCGAGATCTTCCTTTGGATAGCCAGCAGGTCTTCCGTCGGCAAATCGAATGACTGGGACCAGAGATGGGAGCCGTCCCGCACTCGATTCAGTTGGACCGTGATCCGAAAATGGTTGCCATCCTTGCGAACGCTTCCCTCCATTACCGCGTCAACGTTGAGTTCGCGGCCGATCCGCCGGATATCCCGGTCCTGGCCTTTGTACTGGAAGCTCGACGTCCTGGCGATGACGCGAAGCCGATCGTTCTGCACCAGTGCATCGATGATCTCCTCGGCAATCCCTTCGGAGAAGAACTCGTAATTGCGCTCTGGGGTAAGGTCTAGAAAAGGCAGGACAGCAAGCGACGGGACGGGTTCAGATCTCCACATGGCAAAGGCGAGCCATGCGGCGGCGCCGATCGCGACCACCGCGGCCGCCATCCAAAGCCAGAGAAAGGAACGCTTGCGCGGCACAGCCGCTTCGCGGACCGCGGGGTCGTTTTTGTCGCGCGCTGAAAATACTGGCGCATAGGTGCCTTTCGGGATCTCGATCACGATTGGGTCCGCCCGTCCGGGTCCGTCATAGTAAGAACTCAGGCGACCGCGGAGCCTGCCGATCTGGGTGCGGACGCTGGAATCGGTACGCGGATCGAATTCGGCGCCGCGGTTGAAGACCTCCAGCGCGAGGATCACCTCTTTCAATTCGCCCCCGCGCCCGGCGAGCGACTGCTCGACCAGATACGATAGCGCCTTCTCCAAACCGGGTGCGTTACCGAACTGTTCTGAGCGCAGGATCCGTTGTACCTGATCGCGAACGCGCTCCTGATCGAGCGTCACCCCAAGATCATACCGCGTGTGCCTCCGCGAAATGCTCCGCTCTCAAATCATTGAGTTCATGGGATGTGACATTGTCACATGACACCGCCGCAACCTCCGGTCACTGCCGCACGCGATGCCAACAGCCGCAAACTCGATTTCGGTTCCGCCGACGGTCGCAGAACCGAATTTCAACTAAGGAGCCACCTCATGAAAAAGACATCTTTGGGCCGCAAGACTATTGGCATCTGCCACCACAGGAGAAATCAGATGAAAACGACGCAGTTCACAAAAGCCATGATTTCTGCGTGCTTCCTGATGTTAGGAATCACTCTCAACGCTCAGACCCAAGACTCAGCTACGGGATGGGGAAGGGCTCGCCTGGCACATTCACGTCAGTCGAATGCCAGTCCGGTAACGGCAACCAATCCCATTGACCAGGCAAAGCCGTCGCCGCCAACGTCGATCTTGGGGACCTGGCATGTTACCGGGACAATTATGGACGCGCCCTACGAGGTGCTGATGACGTTCCTGCCGGGTGATTCGCCCGATCAAGGCGCCGTCATCTTCACATCCAACCAGGATCAGGGTCCTCCGTTTTCCGGTACGGCGGGGACAGGAAACTGGACCAGAGTCGGTCCCTTCTCGTTCATCGCGACCCACCTGACATTTCTGTTTGACGTAGCAAACGTCATGCCGGCCGGGCTGCTGAAAATTGTCGATGCAATCACCCTGAATGGAGACCAGATCAAGGTGAACTCGCAGCTCACCTTTCCTGCCACGCTTTGTGGGGGTTGCGACCCTTTCAGCCTGCAAACAACCGGTAGCCGCGTGGCCATAGAAGCTCCGCCGGCGGGACAAGTTACGGTGGTCGTGAATGGTGCGAATGGTGTCTTTCCAAACGGCGCGAACACGTTCCAAGTGACCTCGAATTTATTCGGTCTGGACGCATCCAAGTCTATGTCGTCGAATGCCGGAGGCTTGAGTTATTCCTGGGCAGTTATCTCGGCCGGTTCCGCCGGTATCTCGTACGCCAACACGGCAACACCGCTGATCCAATTGATCGGCAAGGGCACTTTTCAGCTCAGTGTGACTGTCACGGATGCAAATGGAATATCAGTGACACAAGCCATCACGATTCAATACGTGTGAGAGAACCGCAACCAATCGAGAAGTGCCTGCAGCGTGGGGCTGCGATCTCGTGGTAGTTACGCCGCTCGATGAGATACAGGCTCGTATCAACACCCTCGCGGAATATTCTCGTACCATTTTCGACGCACTAGGTTAAACAGCTAAACGCGAGAGAGCACTACAAAACCGCTACTGTGCCAGAAACAAGAACGGCCACCCACAAAGGATGGCCGTTAAGTCATTAGAATCGTTGGTGCGGAGAGGGGGACTTGAACCCCTAAGCCGTACTGAAAACACGCAAGTTATTCATTTTGCAAAGACCCACATAGCCTGAAATTCCCCAAACAACAGCCATCCTGTACAAATCGTGTACACGACGGGATGAGTGGTTACACTCTACCAGTGCGCCAACAGTGCGTTATTGAAGCCACAACTTCTATCAAACGCCATACTTCAGCGGCGGTAGTCCCTTTTCTCTTATGTTTGCCGTCTGGCCCTAAAGATGCTGTCAAATATCTTAAACCATCATATACTGGTTTACACATAAGGAGACAGCAGAATGACCGAACGAGAAGCACTGATCTTGGAGCACCGAGTAGTGGTCGAAAAACTGGTCGGCGTGCTACTGCGTCATGGGCAGGCGCCATGCATCGAAAAGGATGATTTGTACCAGGTTGGTTACGCGGAATTGATGAACAGCATTGATCGTCCGCCAGTGGGACCGCTGCCGCTTGAAAAGCGGATTGCACGGAACTGCAAAACCGTCATGTTGCGGTTTATTCAGCGACAACGGCGGACAAGCAATTGCTTCGTGTTGAATCGTGATGCACTACCACAGGGCGCCGGAGAAACATTCGACAATCTTCCCGACCTAGTGCACCGACGAGCGGTCACGGGGCGGGACACCCGTGCGGACTGGACTTTCAACGCTTCCTCTACCGTGCTGCGAGAGCGCATCCAGGTTGCCGGCCGGGTGCATATGGTATATCAGCTGACGCCCGTCTCAGATGAAGCGGTGCTAGCAAGCGCATCCGCATTTCTGCAATGCGCACTCTACCACCCTCTGCATGAGCGGTACATGCGGGCCGCGCAACGTAACCGCAAGCGTATAGCGGGGAGGTTAAGAAAAATTAACTAATCAAACCATTGCGTAATGGTCTATCACCGTCTATATATGGTTGACGAGGGATGAGAGCGGGAGTTCATTATGGCGAACCACTGGATTGACGAGGCAACGTTCTCTTTTTCGGAGCTTCAGAAAATTGCCGGCATCGCGCGCGGGACAGCCGAAGGCTACATAAAGCGTGGCATATTGATTCCGTCAGCGGCCGAAACCCGCGGCAGTGGCCATCATCGTCGCTACTCAGGCCGGGACGTTCTGAAGTTTTCCGCAGTTAAGTACATGAGCAGAGCGGGCGTCTCGCCAGAGTGGGTCAAGGACTTCGTGGCGTCCGAAATAGAGACGAATTTCAGAACCCACGAAAAGGGTAAGGGGACTCTCGACTGCGTGATAGACGATTACGCCATTGACGGCGATCAGTCTGCATATGCCAAGCGGTCCCCTTACGTCTTCAATGCCGTCACGTTCGGGATGTTCGACCTGGGCAATCCCATGCAAATCTTCGATTACATCGAGATCATGGCGACGGGCTTACGCCATTCGGAGACGGTTTCATACGTTGTATTCGACGCTTGGGTATTCGTTCGGCGTGGTTTCGAGACACTCCAGAAGCACCTGAACCAGCGCGCTCAAAACTAAACATGGCTCATGTCGGCATCACCCGCGAGGTACAGGCGGGCGCCGGAAGTGTGCCTAACCCGTTTACGCGCATGTATACGCCGCGCGAACTGGCCGAACTCTGGCAGTTAAGTGAGCAGAGCATCCGGCGACTCTTTCAGGACCGGCCGGGGGTGCTCAAGATTGGCGAGAGCAACCCGAGGGGCAGGCGGGGATACACCACATTGCGAATACCCGCCGTCGTGGTGGAGCAGATATTTGAGGAGCGAAGCAAATGAGCACGCTTGCCGATGCGGCGATTGAATACGCAGAGCGCGGAATGGCGGTTTTTCCACTGCGGCCGAGAGACAAGAGGCCGGATGGCGAGTTAGCCCCACATGGATTCCACGACGCCGCGACCGACACGCAACGCGTTCGCGACTGGTGGGGCCAATCACCTACTGCCAACATTGGTCTTGCTTGCGCGCCGCAGTTCCTAGTGCTAGACGAGGACCCGCGCAGCGGCGGTGACCGCGCGCTCGAAGACTTGTTTATGACCGCACCGCGGTATGGTTTCGACACGCTAACGAGTTTGACGGGCGGAGGTGGCCGGCACTTCGTGTTCAAGCATCCGACCTTCGATGTGAGCGTGGCGAAGATCGCGCCGGGACTCGACCTTAAGTCGAAAGGCTATATCGTAGTGCCTCCCAGTATTCATCCATCCGGGCGGACGTATGAGTGGCAGGATGCTTCCATACCGATAACGGATGTGCCCGAGTGGTTGCTGGGAGTCATCACCCGGAACGGCAAGATGTCGGCACGGACTATCGAGAATACCGGGAAAATCGCGGAAGGTTTGCGAAACGAAACAATGTTCAGGACTGCGTGCAGCCTCCGAGGAAAGGGACTGACCGTAGACGCGATCCGGGCGGCGCTCCGTGAAGAAAACTGCGTGCGCTGTTCACCGCCATTGCCCGATGAAGAGATCCATCGAATTGCGGCATCCAGTGGGCGCTACGCGGAAGGTAACGATGCCACGAAACCCGAAATTGTGGTGCGTGTCGAGGTACCACTTAGCGAAGCCACCTTGGAAGACCTCAACCGGCTGACGCTCTTCGCGGGACGCCTGCGGTTTGACTCGATTTGGAGACGTGGCGCAAACACGTTTGCGAGAATTAACAACGGGCGCGAAATTCGTGAGGTGCACTGGGCTTGTGATGCGGACCTGCTCAGTTTCGCACGGAGCCAATCGGTTCTGATGGGCGCTGGCGTTTTGATCCCATCACCGCGGAAGGGTGAGATTCGCGGAAAGTGGGAGAACGCTGTACAGCTAATCCTCAGGTTGGCGGATTCAGACCGCGTGGACACGGGCGATGCTTTAGTTATCGAAACCGAGGAGCGGCTCTCCCGCACATTCAGTGTCGCGGGCAAACCCGTCGCAACGGAAGAACAGCAGATGGCACTCTTCCTGAAGACGCTCTCCGGGTACCGCCGCAACCCTGCCCTGGCCGACAATGCTCCGCCTTGTGTGTTCGTGGCGGAAGGCCACGCTTGGGTTCATATTCCATCGTGGCGCGCATGGATGAGCACTCCGCAAGGATACAACAAACTTTACTTGGTCAAAGAATTACATGATGGACTGGCGGCGCTTGGATTCAGGAGTGCGCCGAACGTTGTCCGCCGCATTGACGGGTGCCGGTATCAGTTAGACCTGTGGCGTGGCGATATTCCTGATTGTCTCGTGGAGAACGAAACCGTTTGAGTTGATATCTACCGGTGGGGGTGGTTGGACTGGTAGGGGTTGAAAGTCACTTTTCACTTGCCCATATTCCCCCGTAATAAAGAGGGGATATAGAGCAAGTCAATATGTAACCTGCGTCCCAACCACCCCAACCGCTTCTAAAATGGGCGAAGCCACCCGTCAAACGATCTTTTGGAGTCATGTTTTTGCGGGTACCGCCAGCGCATTGATTAATTAGCGACACCTCCCAAAAACGAGGGGGAAAAATGAACATTCGAGGATTTTTGAACCGGCTGATGGGCCGGGCGATAGAGGTGCGTTCATACGCGTGGGACGTGGCCGGTAGCGGGAACCGGCTGGCAAATTGGAACGCGCAACCTACCGCGGTCAACGCTTGGGTAGACAACCCGGTTATGGTGCGCGCCCGTTCCGAGGGAGAGTTCCGAAACAACGCTTGGGCGAAAAAAATCACTGACGCGACACTCGCAGCGGTGATCGGCGCGGCGGGTTTGGTTCCACAGTTCAAAGACAAGGCGATCGCGGACGCCTGGGGCGCGTGGGCGGATAACTGTGATGCAGCGGGGCGTCTCGATTGGGTTCAGTTTCTCTGGCTTGTCCTACAGACAGTTATCGTGTCCGGTGAGTGCTTCATCCGCTTCGGCGTGAATCCTGATGCGGCCGTCCCGCTGACGTTGCAGGTTCTAGGGCCGGAGTTCCTGGACACGTCCCGCGTTGATGCGAACACTTATGCCGGTATCCAATACGACGGCTTGCGGCGCGCCGGTTACTGGCTCTATGAGCGGCATCCCACGCTCGCCCCGCTCCACTCCGTGTTCGTGCCGCATACCGAGTGCCTGCATGTCTTCCGTCCGATTACACCGGGCGCCGAACGCGGCGTACCGTGGCTGGCGGACGTTCTGCTGGCGTTGCGCGAACTAGCGGAATACCAAGAGGCCGAAACCGTTCGAGCGAAAGTGGCAAGCCTCTACTGCGGGTACGTGCAGACCGCCGACGGAAGCAACCCGCTCCACACGACCAACGCCGTCCCGACACTTGAGCCGGGGTCAATGGTCCGCTTGCAGCCGGGCGAAATAGTGGAATTCAGCAGACCTCCTGAGGCTGGCAAGACCTATGACCCGTTCGTGCGCTCCGTACTAAGAAAAATTGCCAGCGGCGCCGGCGTGCCGTACGAGGTGCTCGCGAATGATATCAGTTCGTGCACGTTTGCATCAGGCCGCATGGTGCTTTTGGAATGGGCGCGGAGCATTGACGCCATTCAGCACGCCTTCATAGTCCCGCAAGTATGCGCGCCAATCATGGCGCGGTGGATGCGTCAAGCCGTTTCTCTGAGCGTGATACCTGCGGCGCAACCGGCGCGGTGGATTGGTCCGCGGATCTCAATGCTGGATGAAAAATCTGAGACTGCGGCCGTCATTGCGAAGATTCGCGCCGGACTGATGAGCCGTTCCGAAGCCGTTTCAGAGATGGGTTGGGTTGCGGAAGATATCGACCGAGAGATAGCGGCGGACAATGCGCGCGCCGACGAGTTGGGTCTCGTGCTCGATTCCGACCCGCGAAAAACAACTTTACAGGGGCAAGCTAATGACACCGCGGCAACGGAGTGAAGCGCGGGTTCGAGCTGAAAGGAATCACAATATGGAACTGCAAACGCGAAGTGCCACATTCGAGCCGTCAACGTTCAACGCCGAACGCGGCACGGTTGACGCTGTCATTTCCGCCGGCGCCGATGTTACACGACGCGACTACCAAGGCCTTTACAAAGAGCGGCTCAACATGAATCCAAGCGCCTGGACAGCGCGCGGCACTGTTCCCGTGTTGAAAGACCATCAACGCGCCGTGGATTCGGTGATCGGGCGCGCTGAGAACATCCGCATCGACAGCGGCCGGGCGCTGGCAACCATCCGTCTTTCTGACCGTCCCGACCTTGCCGGTATCAGGCGCGATGTCGAGACAGGCATTCTTGATTCGCTTTCATTCGGCTTCACCGTCCCCAAGTGGCGGGAGTTCAGCGAGGACGGGGCGCGTGTGCGCGAGGCCGAACAGATCGTAGTTCACGAAGTGAGTTTTGTTCCGATTGGGGCGGACCCCCAAGCAAAAACCAGAAGCGAGGTAAGTATGGAAAACCAACAGGAGCAAGTACGCTCCATTGCATTAGCGGTGGGGGTTGCCGCGCCTTTCGCGGATGACCTGATTCAACGCGGACTCAGTGTAGAGGATGCGCGCACGGCCATCATTCGCGAAGCCGCGCGGAACGTCCCGCATATCGACAACCGTGCGCCCGCTGTAGTCACGCGGGAAGCCGCGCCGGAAGACTTGACGCGCGCCGCAGGCGAAGCGCTGTACTGCCGCATTGATCCGACGTTTACTCCCAGCGATCAGGCGCGGCCGTTCGTGGGCCGGCGCCTGGCTGACGTGGCGCGTGACCTATTGCGGCAGCGGGGTCTGAACACGTTCGGCAGCGATGCCGAAATCATCACCCGTTCGCTGAATACCACGTCTGACCTTGCGAACGTCGTAGGAGTGTTCGCGAACAAAGCAGTGGCGCAAGCCTATCAGACCGCGCCAAGCGGTATCAAGGTTCTCTGCAAGCATGGCGCATCGCATCCTGACTTCAGGGGCCGCAACCTGATTCGGCGAGGCGAATTGCCCACACTCGAAAAGGTTAACGAGAAGGGCGAATTCACACGCGGTTCCATTCTGGATGATCGGCAGTCATACGCCGTGGCAACCTATGGCAAAGTGTTCGGGATGAGTCGTCAGTTGATCATTAACGACGATTTGGGGTTATTGGCCGATATCGCTTCCGGTTGGGGTTTGGCAGCGATGGAGTTCGAGAACCAGACCTTAGTGGACCTGTTGACTACCAATAGCGGCGCGGGGCCGAAGCTAGCCGATGACAAAAGCATCTTCGATGCCGCGCACGGCAATCTTGCGGCATCCGGAGGGGCCGTCAGCGATACTACGTTGAGTGCGGCGCGGCTGGCACTGCGGAGCATGAAGGGTCTGAACGGTGCCATTCCTATCAATGCGACCGCAAGATATCTGCTGGTTCCCGCAGCGCTGGAAACTGCCGCCGAAAAGTATTTAGCATCGATCTACCCGAACGCGCCGAGCGGCGTGAATCCGTTTTCGGGCACGCTTACGCTGGTAGTTGATCCGAGGTTGGATGCCAACAGCGTAACTCGCTGGTACACTTTCGCCGACCCTGCCGTGTTACCTGTGATTGAGTACGCATACTTATCCGGTTTCGAGGGTGTACAAATCCTGACGCGCAACGGGTTCGACGTCAGCGGCGTTGAGATCCGAGCACAACTTGACTATGGCGCGGGCGGTATCGACTTCCGCGGCGCGTATGCCAATCCGGGGAACTAACATGAAGCGATCCATCTTAGTTCTGTCCGTTCTGATATTCGCGATATTCGGCCAAACCTCAGATCGTTTCAGCGCGTACACGGTAGATACGGACCCGGCGCCGATTCCTGCCAGTCTCAGTGCAGTATTCACTTTCACCCTCTATGTCGAGGAGATCACCCTAACGAACAAGACCGCGATGGAAGTCACCGTTACCATTCAGGACCGCCAAACGCCAGCGCGTGACTTTATGAGGGATGTTCCCATTGCACCAAACGACGTACTGGTGATCCGAATGAACGGAAGGAAGTTTCCGGGAGGGTTGTCGTGGAGTGCATCAACCGCGGACGCCGTTATCGGCTACGTTCAGGGCCGGAGGTAAGGCATTATGGCACTCACACTTGGCCAATTGCAGGCAGAGCGCGACAAGATCCTAGACGCGATGGCGCAGCCGATCACTGTTCAATTCAGTGATCGGCGAAGTGTGACGTTTCGCGCCCAAGCGGACCTGGACGCCGCGCTGAAGCGGGTTGATGCGGAGATTGCGAGACTGCAGTCTCCGCAGTCCAGACAGTTCACAATTCGAACTTCGAGAGGCCTTTCACGATGACGGCATCCTTCGACACCGGAATCCGCCGTATAGCGGCGCACCGCGGCCGGGTAGTACTGGAAGACGCCTGCGGACATCAATCGATTCTGCTGGGCGGGCGAATGCTTCGTAGCATCAAGGGGCGGCTTTTCATCGAACCGGAGCGCACCGAGTGGTACTCGTGGACCGCGTTCCGTTCTTGGCGTTCGCAAGAAAGCGCGGAAAAGCGAAAATGCCAAAATTAAGCAACGCCGACAAGCAAGCCAAGATCAGCGCAACCGAAGCAGAACGGCGCCGCAAGGTGGCAATGGCGCAAATCCGCGAGATGGAAGCCGATCAGAGACGCGGCGCCCTACTGCCGGCTTCCGAAATCCGCAAAGTGTGGGCCGACCGCTTGGGCGCGCTGAAAGATCGTGTTCTGATGCTGCCTGACCGTTTGGCCGCGCGTCTAGCAAACCGCACCGAAATTGAGGTGCGAGCGGTGCTCCGAGATGAGCTTGAGGAATGCCTACGAGGAATCCATGCTGACGCGCAAACAGGCCTGTAGGACGCTTCGAGTTTGGTGTGAGGCATCAGAAGCCATCCTGCCTCCGCCACGCTTGACAGTGAGCCAGTGGGCCGATGCAAACCGCATTCTGGACAACACGTCACCCGAACCGGGACCGTGGCGGACGGACCGAACGCCTTTCTTGCGGGAAATCATGGATTCGCTTTCACCCGCGGCGCCGTGTGAGCGTGTTGTCTTCGTGAAAAGCGCGCAATGCGGCGGAACTGAAGTGCTGCTGAACACTTGCGGCTATCTGATGCACCATGCGCCCGCGCCTACCCTGCTGGTGCAACCCTCGGTTGAAATGGCAAAGCGGTTCTCGAAACAGCGGCTGGATGCGCTCATTGAGAACACGCCGGCATTGCGTGGCCGGGTGAAAGACCCTCGTTCCCGTGACAGCGGAAATACGATTCTCATGAAGGAGTTCGCTGGCGGAGTGCTGATTCTGACCGGGGCTAATTCCGCCGTGGGACTGCGAAGCCTTCCCGCGAAATACGTTCTGTGCGATGAGCTTGACGGATGGCTGGCGGACGCCGATAACGAGGGCGATCCTTTTACGCTGGCGTGCAAGCGCACAGTGGCGTTTGGTTCACAGCGAAAAATTCTCGCGGTGAGCACGCCGACGCTCGAAGGTTTGAGCCGAATCGAAGCGTTATACAAGGCGAGCGATCAACGGCGATATTTCGTTCCGTGTCCGCGCTGTGGGCATTATCAGGTACTCGCGTGGAGTAGTGTCGTGTGGGAGCAAGACCGTCCCGAGACCGCGCGATATCGCTGTGAAGGGTGCGAAGCGCTGATTGATCACTGGCAGAAAACGGAAATGCTTTCACGAGGCGAGTGGCGCGCAACAGCGGCCGGTGACGGAAAGACCCGCGGCTATCACATTTCCGCCCTATACGCGCCCGTAGGCTGGCCGTCGTGGGGCGAACTGGCGGCCGAGTTCCTGGAATCCAGCAAGACCCGCGAAACGCTTCAGGTTTTTTGCAACACCGTATGGGGTGAGGTTTGGAGAGATAAAACCGCGTTGCCGCTTGATGCTGACGCTCTGTATTCGCGCCGTGAACCGTTTGGTGCTGACGTGCCTATGGGAGCGTGCCTACTAACAGCGGGCGCGGATGTTCAAGCGGACCGTATCGAGGTTGAAATGGTGGGGTGGGGTCACGGCGAGGAGTCATGGTCCGTTGCTTATCACGTCTTGTACGGAGATACGGGACAGCCGGAAGTTTGGAGCGACCTTGACCGGCTATTGCTCCGCCAGTGGCGTCACGAAAGCGGGCTTGAGTTGCCCGTCACCGCGGCCTGTATTGACGCCGGATTCGAGATGGCGCAAGTGCTCGAATTCTGCCGACCGCGAATGAACCGCAAGGTATACGCGGTGAAAGGCGCATCGGGCTTCGGCAAACCCGTTTGGCCGCGGCGCGCATCGAAGGGCGTTCACAAGGGCGAGTTCTTTGTGATCGGTAGCGATACGGCAAAGGAACGGGTGTACTCCAAACTGCGCGTGAATCTGACGGGCGCGGGATACTGCCATTTTCCGCTGACCCGGGAACGTGACTATTTCGATATGCTCACGGCGGAGCGCATCAAGACGCGCACGGTACACGGCCGGGCGGACCGGTATTTTCAGAAACCTGATGGCGTACGAAATGAGGCGCTTGATTGCCGCGCCTATGCGACTGCGGCATTGCACGCGCTGTACATGAGCGGTTTCAAACTTGCCGATCAAGCGGTGCGCATGAAGAATATGGTGTCTGGCAAAGCGGGCGCAGAGCCAGCGTATCAGGTATATCATTCGCGGTTCCTCGCGAACCGCTAGCCCCTCTTGGAGCTATTTAGGCAGCGTGTCAGGCGTCTTCACTTTGAGGGGTTCAGTCTTAGCAATTTCATAGATTTCGGAGAACTCGATCTGGAGCAGTGAATCACCTCGCCATTTTGTGCGATAGAAGGTCAAGTTGCCGGAACCAAAGATTACATCAGTATTGGGGGGCACACCTTTAAAATGTTCTAAAAAGTCACCCAGTTTCATGGACTTCTGGCCGCTATCCATGGATCGAGGCTAGCATAAACAAGAAGGTCTTAAGCCCTTATTGGAATTTGGTTTGCTTGACGGTATACTTAGCGCTGAGTATAATTCAGACGTGGCAGCCAAACGAAAGAACGCCTCTGCCGTTGCGCTTGGGCGCCGTGGCGCGAAGGCTCGCATGAAGAAACTGACGTCGGAACAACGTTCCGAAATAGCGCGCCGGGCGGTTCAGGCGCGATGGGCAAAGGTGAAAGGACAGGAATAGCCATGCTTAGTCTCTATCGCCGACATGCGCCGACGTGCCCGCACAAGAGAAAGGGGCAGGATTACATCAAGTGCAATTGCCCAATCTGGTGCTACGGACACGGCGGCGATGGAAAACAGATTCGGGAGTCCCTGAAAACGCGTGATTGGGGGCGAGCTGGTAGGCGGGCGGCGAAACTGGAATCTCCCGACGCGCCGCGTTTCAAGCCCATTGCGGAAGCAGTAACAGGATTTGAGCAGCATATTCAATCTCTGGAGCCATCAACGCAAAGGAAGTATAAGAACGTTCTGCGGCAATTCACCGAGTACTGCAAGAGCGCGGGCCTTGAGGATCTTGGAGAGATCACGGTAGACCGTCTGGACAGTTACCGCGCGAGTCGGGAACTTGCCCGAACTACCGCACAGAAGGAATTGGAGACATTGCGGCAGTTTTTCGGGTATTGCCGTGACCGTGATTGGCTCAAAGACAATCCTGCGCGCCGCATCAAGAGCGCGAAGAATATCAAGCCATCCGACGTGGTGCCGTACACCAGTGAGGAAATCGCGCGCATCCTGGGGGCTTGTGACTTTATCGGACGTGCCGATTACGAGCGGCGCCGGGCGCGCGCAATGGTACTTCTGCTACACCACACGGCATTACGCATTTCGGACGTGGCAACATTGGCGCGGGATCGCGTGCGGGATGGTCAGATATTCGTGCGAACTCTCAAGACCGGCGGAATGGTCTACCTGCCCGTTCCGGATGACCTACAGACCGCTCTAGAAGCTTTGCCGGACCCGCGGGGCGCCGGAAGTGAACCGCGTTATTTCTTCTGGAACGACATCACGTCCAAGAGGGCCGTGGTAGGAATTGCTGAGCGAACTATGGCGGCAGTGTTCAAGAAATCCAAGGTGCCCGATGCTGGCGCGCATCGGTTCCGCCATACGCTCGCAACCCGACTGTTGGGCATTGGAGCAAGTGAGCCGGAAGTTGCGGACGTGCTGGGCATCAGCGCGGCGATTGTCAGAAAGCATTACGCGAAGTGGTCTCAGCAACGTCAACAGCGGATTACCACCCTCATGCTAGCCGTCAATTCTTGTACGAATCTTGTACAGAAAGAAAAAGCCCCTGTAACTAATTGAAATTACAGGGGCGATTCTGGTGCGGAGAGGGGGACTTGAACCCCCACGACCTTGCGATCGCTAGCACCTCAAGCTAGTGCGTCTGCCAATTCCGCCACCTCCGCATGGCTCGGGGAAACTAAACTGCTACTTCTTGTCCGGCGCGGGCGCTGGCTTGCTCTGCGCTGGAGCCGGGGCTGCGTTTGCCGGTTTCGCCGACGGCGTAGGCTGCCCCGTCGTGATCTGAACCTGCTTGCCACCGATATTCACGGTCTGCGTCGTACCGGGCGTAATCTGGACGTTCGGGGGAAGTCCTGTGATCGGCGCAGCTGGCGTCAGCGGCTTCGCAGGGACGTTCTTAGCCGGCGCGGGCTTGTTCTTCTCCAGCACGCTACCCGTGCTCGCTGTTGCCCGGCTCGTCAAGATGGTCAAACCTAACGACGTCACCATGAACAAGGCCGCCGCGATGGTGGTTGCCTTGGACAATACAGTCGCCGAACCTCGGGGACCAAATGTCGTCTGCGAACCCATGCCGCCAAATGCTCCCGCCAGATCGGCCGCCTTGCCGCTTTGCAGCAGCACGACGACGATCAGGAAGAAACAGACCACCACATGAACGAAAGTGAGCAATATAGTCATACTTCTAGAGGCGCTTCGATTTCCAGGGGATTGAAGCCGACGCTCATAGTATACCGCAAGTCCCGCTTGATACTATGGAAGCCTTCCATGTCTTATACGCTCGACCGTCGCACTCTGATGCGGCTCATGCCGGTTCTAGCCGCTGCTTTCGAACCCGAAATCGACGCTCAGCCTCCCACCCAGCGCGCCGACCAGACGTCGCAACAGCCGCAGCCCGTTTCCAAAGACATGCTGCATCATGCGCTGGCCGTGATCGGGATCGAACTGACGGACGCGCAAGAGGCCATGGCGCTCCAAGGCGTGAATCGCAACTTCAACAGTTACCTCGAACTGCGAAAGATCGATGTGCCGCTCGACACCGAGCCGGCGTTCTGCTTCTTCCCTATCAAACCCGAGGAGAAGAAGGGGCATTTCGTGCCTTTGAAGATCAAACCAGCCCCCTTCAAATCCGTGGAGGATCTGGCCTTCCGCCCCGCGCACGAGCTCGGTGCGCTGATTCGCGAGCGGCACGTTACATCCACCGATCTCACCAAGATGTACCTGGCGCGATTGAAGCGCTATGCGCCCCAGTTGCTGTGCGTAATTACGTTAACCGAAGACCTGGCGCTCACCCAAGCGGACAAGGCCGACACCGAAATCCGTCACGGACACCACCGTGGTCCGCTGCATGGAGTGCCCTACGGCGCCAAAGACCTGTTCGCCACCAAAGGAATCAAAACCACGTGGGGAGCCGAGCCGTACCAGGACCAGATTCCCGACCACGACGCCACCGCGATCGACCGGCTGAACAATGGCGGAGCCGTGCTGCTCGCGAAGCTCTCCATGGGAGCGTTGGCGCAAGGAGATTTGTGGTTCGGTGGACGGACCAAGAACCCCTGGAACCTGGAACAAGGCTCCAGCGGATCATCGGCCGGGTCGGCGTCGGCCACGGCCGCCGGGCTGGTCGGCTTTTCGATCGGCACGGAAACGCTCGGGTCGGTGGTGTCTCCCTCTACCCGATGCGGCGTTGCCGGCTTGCGGCCAACGTACGGGCGCGTCAGCCGGTACGGTGCGATGTCGCTCAGTTGGACAATGGACAAAGTTGGCGCCATCTGCCGTTCTGTCGAGGATTGCGCGCTGGTGCTGAACACAATTCACGGCTCCGACGGCAAGGACCTCAGCGTCGTGGACGCTCCCCTCGATTGGGAACCGCATCTCGGAACAAAAGATCTGCGAATCGGCTACGTGAAAGCCGATTTCGATCGCATCAACGGCGACAACAAGGCGGTCTATGACAAGGCGATGGCCGACCTGCAGGCCGCGGGCATCAAGATGGAACCGGTCGAGCTGCCGAAATTCAACGCCGGACCTCTCCGCGTCATTCTTGAAGCCGAAGCGGCCGCCGCGTTCGACGACCTCACTCGCAACAAGGGTGTCGATCAGCTCAAGGGACAACAGCCATTCGACTGGCCAAATAGCTTTCGAACATCCCGGTTGATTCCCGCGGTGGAGTACATTCGAGCCCAGCGTGCCCGAACGCTGCTGCAACGCGAGATGGACAAGTTCATGAAGGACTGGGATGTGCTGGTCTCGCCGCCGTTCGGAGGCAGCCTGCTCATCACGAACCTCACGGGACATCCACAGATTGTCGTACCTTGCGGTTTCGTACGGAACGCCCCGGCGGGCCTGATTTTCACGGGCAAACCCTACCAGGAAGGGACACCGATGCGGGTTGCGCTCGCGTTCGAGAAGGCAACGGATTGGCACACCCAACATCCCAAGATGGATTGGGCATAATTCGGCGCCGCCGCTTCAACATCTGAAAGATCACGATTCCAGAAAAGATCGAAGCACGTCTTTTTGGATTTCGGCCATTTTGCGCCTCGACTCCCTCAAAATCGTCCGCAGCGCTTCCCGGGCGAAAAAGCCGCTATCCGCCTTTGCAACGTCGACATTTGGGGGCGATCACTTCGCCTTTATGGCCAGACGTTGCGACGTCGAATCGGAACGGCAGGTCATGCAGACCGCGGAGCCCGTGGCGCGCGTGACGCGCAAAGCGGCGACGCGTTCGGCGTGCCGAACATCCCCGAAGCGATGACAGGCGACCACATGGTTACAGTCTAAATAAATGCAGGCTATCTGCCGCCGCGGGCTTCGCGTCGCAGGAATTGCCCCTGCCCTGCCCGACCGGTAAATTTCCCCCCGTCCACGATCACTTCGCCGCGCGAAAGGACCGTCCTGGCGTTTCCCTTCACCTTCCAGCCTTCAAACATCGAATAGTCAACGCGCATGTGGTGAGTTTTCGCGCTGATGGTGTGCTCGGCACCGGGATCCCAGATCACGATGTCGGCGTCGCTGCCCACCGCAATGGTCCCCTTGCGAGGATACAAGCCAAAGAGACGGGCGGGTGTTGTCGAAACAACCTCGACGAAACGATTCAAGCTCAGCTTGCCTTGGTTCACGCCATGGTGAAACAGAAGCTGCAGCCGATTCTCGACCCCCGGCCCTCCGTTGGGAATCTTCGTGAAGTCGTTTCGGCCGAGAACCTTCTGATCTTCGAAGCAGAACGGGCAATGATCGGTGGAGACCACCTGCAGATGATCGTGCTTCAGTCCGTCCCAAAGCTTCGGCAGGTTTTCTTTCTCCCGGAGAGGTGGCGTGAAGACGTATTTCGCGCCCTCGAAATCGGGTCGTTCCAACTCTTCAATGGACAGAAGCAGGTACTGTGGGCAAGTCTCGGCAAACACCGGCACGCCGCGGTCTCGGGCTTCGCGGACCTGGTTCAGCGCCGCTTCCGACGAGAGGTGGACGATGTACACAGGTGCGCCGGCCATCTCCGCCATGGCAATCGCGCGATGCACGGCTTCCGCTTCGGCGGTAGTGGGCCGCGTCAGCGCGTGGTAGATGGGCGCCGTCTTGCCCTCCGCTAAAGCGCGCTGCACGATGACGTCGATCACGCTGCCATTCTCCGCGTGCATGCAGATGAGCGCACCATTCTTGGCCGTGCGGCTCAGCGCTTTAAAGATCGTGGCGTCGTCCACCATGAGAACGCCGGGGTAAGCCATGAACAACTTGAAACTGGCGACGCCTTCGCCCACCATGGCGTCCATGTCTTCAAGGCCCGCTTCCGGCAGATCGGTCACGATCAGGTGCAGGCCGTAATCGATGCACGTCTTGCCGTCTGCTTTTTTCCACCAGGTGTCGAGCGCGTCACGCATCCGCGTGCCTTTGGGCTGGATCGCAAAGTCGATCAGCGTTGTGGTCCCGCCAAACGCGGCGGCGCGGGTCCCGGTTTCAAAATCGTCGCTGGACATCGTGCCCCCGAAGGGCATGTCCATGTGCGTGTGCACGTCGATTCCACCGGGGATCACATACATGCCGCGCGCATCAAGGATTCGGTCCGCGATTTGCGCCGGCAACCCGGGCGCGATGTCCTTGATCTTTTCGCCCTCGACGAGGACGTCGGCTTCGTAAGTGCGGTCGGCAGTTACGATGGTGCCGTTTTGAATGAGGGTGGTCATTTCAGCCGATCCGTTCCATGGTGATGCAGTTTTCAACCGGACACACAAGCCAGCACAGATTACAGCCAACGCATTCGTGCTCGTCGACCCGCGGGATTCGGAGGACCGGCGTCTTCGAGGAATCGACGGCCTGCGTATTCGGCGTCGTTACGATGCTGGCCCGAGTGGCGTGAACAAGTTCCTCCGGCTTCCCGGCCCCGTCCAGGTGGATGCACTGATGCGCACCGTCCCAACACGCGATGTAGCAGAGGTCGCAGCCGATGCATTTCTCCGGATGTATGCGTGCCACGATCTTATAGTCCAGGTTGAGATCTTTCCAATCCACCACTTGCGGGACGCTGCGGCCGCGGAAATCGTCGATGGTTCGAAAGCCCTTCTCATCCATCCACTGGCTCAAACCGTCGATCATGTCTTCCACCATGCGATACCCGTAATGCATGGCCGCCGTGCAGACCTGGACGGTGCCGCATCCCAGCAGGAAGAACTCCGCGGCATCGCGCCAGGTGGCGACACCGCCGATACCTGAGATGGGCAGGGCCGTTTCGCGATCGGCTGCGAGTTGCTGCACCATGTGAAGCGCGATTGGCTTCACAGCCGGACCGCAATAGCCGCCATGCGAAGACTTACCGTCCACGTTCGGCCGCGGCACGAAGGTATCCAGGTCGATGCCGGTAATGGAGTTGATCGTGTTGATCGCGGAGACGCCGTCGGCATGGCCGCGCTTTGCCGCGCGTCCAGCAGCGCGAATATCCGTGATATTCGGCGTGAGCTTCACGAGGACGGGCGTACGCGCAACTTCCTTGACCCATTCCGTGATCAGCGCGATGTAGTCCGGCACCTGGCCCACGGCACTCCCCATGCCGCGCTCGCTCATTCCGTGTGGGCAGCCGAAGTTCAGCTCCAGGCCGTCGGCGCCCGCATCCTCCGTGCGGCGAACGATGTCGTGCCAGGTCTCGCGCTTCGATTCGACCATCAGTGACGCAATAACGGCATGATTGGGATATCGCCTTTTGACCTCGGAGATCTCGCGCAGGTTAACGTCGATGGGCCGGTCGCTGATCAGCTCGATGTTATTCAAACCCATCATGCGCAGGCCGTTCCAATCCACGGACGAATAGCGCGAGGACACGTTGACGATGGGTTCGCCGATGGTTTTCCACACCGCGCCGCCCCAGCCCGCATCGAACGCGCGCATCACCTGGTCACCGCAGTTCGTAGGTGGACCTGATGCTAGCCAAAAGGGGTTGGGGCAGCAAATGCCGCCGGCGAAGTTCGTGCGCAAATCGGCCATAATATCTCCTTAGCCAACGCGCTCATTTTACCCCGGGACTGGCGGGAAGTTTCTATCTTTGTGAACCGGATTCAGGGGCCACCCACTCCGTCGCGTGACGCTCGCGTGCAATACGGACGAGTTGACTCCGCGTTCGGACGCCTGTTCTGTCGAAGAGCTGCTGCAGTATCCGCTTCACCGGCGCCGAAAGATAGGCCGCGGGACAACCAAAAGGTGGGATAGGCGTTTTCGGCTATCGTTTCTTGGTGAGGTCGAAGGCAGGCTGAAGGCCTGCTTCACTCTTCCACATCCTCCAAATTTTCGAGGGACGCTCCGTCCTAAGCCTGATACACCCGCGAGAACACGTCCCGGAACTTCGCCATGTCCTGATCCGTCCCTATCGACACACGGAGCATGTGATCCAGCGGCGGAAATGGACGCCCCACGGCAACACCGCGCTCCGCCATGTCCTTCGCGAAATCCCGCACATCGCGGTGGACGTCGATCATCAGGAAATTCGCCTGCGGCTCGATAAACTTCACGTTCTTCTGCCGCAGCCACGCGCACAGTTCGGAACGGGTTCGCGACAGCCTGGCGCGGCGCTCGGGAACAATGGTCTTCGCGTTGGCAATCGCGGCCATCACGCCATGCGCGGTAACAATCGATATCACGTTATTCCGGTACGGCGTCATCTGCTGGATAAGGTCCGGCCGCGCGCACGCAAAGCCGGCTCGCAATCCAGCCATGCCGTACAGCTTCGAGAACGTCCGGGTGACAATCATGTTCTTGCCCTGCCGGACATAGTTCAGCCCGCTTTCCATCTCGGGTGTTTCGGCAAAGTGAATGTAAGCCTCGTCGATCAGCACATACGTGTTCGACGGCAGGTTGGCCATCATCCACGCGATGTCGCCTTTCGGCGTGACCGCGGATGTCGGATTGTTCGGGTTGCAGAGGTAAATCAACCCGCCGCCTGCCTTTTCCGCTTCGGCCACCAGTTTGTGAACGTCCGCGTAATATTTGTCGTTTACAGGAACTGTGATGACCCGGCGGCCCAGAGCCTTCGCAAGCTCCGGAGGAGCCTCATACGTCGGCGAAATCGTAATAAGCGGCCTCGTTGGGGACGTGAAAGCATCCACCGCGCAGTGCAGCGATTCGCTCGAACCCGCGCCGACCAGAATCTGATTCGGCTCCAGGTCCTCGCTATGCGCCAGCTTGGCGTAAAAGTCGTCGAATTCCTGGTAATGATAGCGGCCCGAAGTAGGCATGACCTCTGCCATTACCTTCAGTGAGGACGCTGGCGGACCCGCCGGATTCTCATTCGCGTTGATCCAGACCATATCCTTCGGCAGAGGCGTACCGGTATGGACCGCGGCTCGCTGAGCGTAGGCCATTTCCGTGAGCATTCCGGCGACTACTCCGCCAAATCCAATGCGGCTTGCGAGTTCACGTCGAGTTAGCATGCACCCTCCAGTGCTTCAAAACATGGTAACGCCAATCAACCGGGTACCAGGACGTCCTAGCTTTCCCGAGGCATTTGCCCGTTCGCGGGCTCGGCTTAAGCTGAGTCGTGCGGAAGCTAGCCCCGGCACTCGTAGTGTTTGTTGCGATCGCGGTAATTGGCATGTGGCTCGGCCACAACGTCGCACCCGATTCAATCAGTTATATGGCCATGGCGCAGGGGCATTTCGATCGCGCCGTGGAACCTTTTTCGGGTCGAATGTTGCACCCTTCGTTGGTCGGCGTCATAGCACGACTGTCCCACGTTCCATTTGAAACGGCTTTTTGGTGGGTGGCTCTCAGCTCGTTGACTGTGCTGCTAACCGTTAGCTGGCGACTTCTCTACCGCACGGGCGAACTTCCGAAATTCCTCCCGGCATTCGCGCTGTTCTTCCTGCCCTGGCTCATTTCAATCTATGGCGTTTATACCATCCAGGACATGTTTTACGCCGCGCTTCTAAGCATCTTCTGTGCCGAGTTCATTCGCCGGCAGGGCGAGATCAGCGTAGTCTCGCTCCTGATTCTTTTCCTCCTTTACCTTACCCGGGAATCGACGCTCCTGCTCACTGCGGCGCTGTGCTTCGTGGCATGGCGAGCCGGGAAGTACCGTCGAATGGCGTTCGTAACGGCAGTCTCGCTGGCCGGCCTTATCTTAGGCAAGTATTTTGAGGGCGTGGGAATCCCGAACCAGCACGGTGTCAACGGCATCACGTATCTCGCCATGAAGTTTTTGTACAACCCGCCTCAAAATATCCTGGGCATGAAGCTGCTGGTTGACTCCTATCCCTATTACGACTCCGTGCACGCGCAGCGGATATTCGAACTGCCCTTTGCCATCGGCCGCATTCGTCACGTCGCATTCTACGGCTTCGAGCCTGGCGTTCCATTAACCATGCTCATGACGTATCTCTGCTCGTTCGGTTTAATCCCGGTCTTCATCGCCGCCTCCGTGCGGGGACGCGTTCGCGAAACGTTCAACAAGGTTCCTGAAGCAATCCAGGTGATGTTGCTGTTCGGGATTCTGTGCGCGGTCTCGGCGCCGTTCCTGGGCAACGCTGTCAATCGATACCTGGCCTACGGCTGGCCCGCTTTCACTTTATGCCTGCCTTACCTTGGAATCCGCAGCGGCCTGCTCCGATGGGGTTGGCTACTGGCACTCCATTACGCAGTGGCGCTGGTACTGGCCTTACAGTACTGGACGCCATTGGGCGCCACCGATTGGTGGCCCGTCGCCGGAGCCTGCCTCGCTGCCGTGATGAGCGTGACTGCTTATTTTATGCTTCGCAGACAGGAACGAACTTCCGGGAAAGCGTGGTCTGTGGAGATGGTCTCAGCCCTCGAAGGATAGATCAACCGGCGGTGGCGCCTTCCGCCCGTGCCCCGTACCCGGCATGATCCGTAACCACCCCTGCCGCCCCCGCCTCGAGCGCGGCCTTGAAGTCCTCCGGCAGCGTGACTTTCTGCAAAGTCGCGTGATCCACCATTACGAGTATCGTCTCCGCGGTCGCAATCACCGCCTCGGTACCCGCAATCCGAAACTCCATAGCCAACGTGAACGAAGTGGTTCCCAACCGGGAAGCCCAGACACTGATCTCCAGCACCTGGTCGAAACGCGCAGGGCCCTTCCATTCAATCGTCAGCCTCACTACCTGGTAATCGATGACGGCCGCGGTCAGAGCCTCGCCGAAACCTGCGGCCCGAATAAACTCGGAGCCCGCAATATCAACGTAGTCCGCGTAGCGCGCATTGAAAACCACCTTCTGCGCGTCGCACTCTCCGTAGCGAACTCGCAGGTAATAACGAAACCGGCCTGCCACTACGGTTTGAATCCCAGAAGGAACCCGTCGGCGTCGCCGGCGCCAGACTGCTTCCCAGGACCGGAGAAACCCGAAAAATTGAATACTGGGCCCGATGCAAAGCCGGTGATATAGATCGTCCCATCCGGCGTTATGTCGATCCCGTAGATGACCTGAATGCCGTCTCCACCGAAATACGACGAGAACAAGGGAGCGCTCGGCTGCGCCGGGTTGATGCCCAGAATGAATCCGCTCATCGCCCCCGGATACGTACCCACCAAGGCATTGCCCGTGGTCGGCAGCCCCCCGGACATCGTCAATCCCACAGCATAGACGTTCCCCGCGGGGTCCATCTTGAGGTCGTAACCAATATCGCCATCGCTGCCGCCGAAATAGGTCGAGTAGATCAGTTGGTCCTGGCCGGACGTCGTGACATTAGGATCCAGAATCACCAGGAAAGCGTCGGTATTCCCGCCGTACTGGGTTTGAATCGCGTTAGAGGTGGTCGGAAAGTCTTGCGACACCGTGTAGCCCGTCGCGATCAAACGGCCAGACGCATCGAGCAGGATCTTCTTGACCTCGTCAATGCCGGTGCCGCCCAGGTAAGTCCCCCAGACGATCGTGTTCTGGTTGGTGTTGATGTGCACTATGAACCCGTCGCCATCGCCCACATACGCCTTTCGGAACACGAGCCCGACAAGTGGAAAATCGCTCGAAAAGGTGCTCCCCGCGACCCACAGCGTGTTATCTGGAGCCACGATCACGTCGCGCGCGGTGTCCTGATCGCTGCCGCCGAGATAGGTCGAATACACCAACGTGCCCGCACCACTCTGCGTGGGGTCCAGAATCGCCACGAAAGCGTCGCGCGAACCTGAAAGCGATGCCTGGAAACCGCCCGCAATCGAAAAATCGCTCGATTCCGTCGCGCCACACACCACGATCCGGCCGTTGTTATCCAAAGCAATGCCTTCACCGGACTCGTCCATGGCACCGCCCAGGTAGGTCGAGTATGTGAGCACATTCGTTCCGCCCAAAGTGGTGTCGATCTGCATCACGAATGCATCGGACGTGCCGGAGAGCGTCGTCTGCACCCCGTTCACGGTAGGAAAATCTCCCGACGAGGTCGAACCGGTGAGGTACACAACACCGCTGGGGGCGACCGTCATCGCGTTCACGTCCTCGTCCGCGCTACCGCCGAAAAACGAAGCATAAGCGATCGCCGGGCCGCCGGCAGCATTGGGATCGATCTTCACCAGGAAGGCGTCGCTGTTTCCGCCAATGGAGAGTTTGTACGAGTCAGCCGATGGCGTGTAGCTCAGGAAATCCGGCGAGTTCGTCGTGCCCGCGACATAAATGAACCCCTTAGCGTCATGGCCTACCGCCGTTGCGATGTCTTCCGACAATCCGAACAGGTAAAACGCCATGCTGACGGTCGGATCGATGGTGAGTACCCGGCTGTGGTCGTAACGGCCCACTGTGATTCCAAAGCTCCCATCGCCATTGCGCCGGTAGCGGCTTTCCACCGGCATGCGCGTACCATTCGATGCAATCTGGTAAGCCACCGGGCGCTTCTGAATGAAACTCGCGACCAGGTTGCCATCGGCGTCGATAACGGGTTCCTCTCCGCTGAAACGCAGCCGGATCTTCCGCGCGTCCGCACCGGGCGCAACCACGAGGTCATATTCCAGTTCCTTCGAATTGCCGTAATAAACGGCGTCGATGCCGCGATACAGGCCGTGCACTTTCAAACGGCCGAAATTGGCGATTTGGGTCCGCCATTGCGACGGATCGTTACCATGGAAAACGCCCGTAGTGGAGGCGAGCCGATCCACTCCCTCTAAACGCGCGGCCCGGTTTCCGCCGTCAAACAATAGCGTGACCGACTTCTCGCCCGCGCTCAACGTTGCCCGGTCCGGCTCAAACAGTATCGCGGAATGAACGCCGCGGGCAACGAACTTGCCATTCTGTGCGGCGGGCTCAAAGCGCAGCGGCGCCGACCCAAGAAAACGACCAGGGTCCAGTTTCGCCGCGCGCACCGGCGCCAGACACAAAACCAACCCTGCGAGACAACTAACCCCTCTAATGTTCATACAAGCTTAGTCAGACGTGTGGATGAACATCCAGGTTATCAAGAATCTGGGAACGAAGCGATCGGATAAAGCGATCAGCGATGGAAGCTTTCAGCTGATAGCGGATCGCTGATATGAGCGCTCTTCTACGCCCCCTGCGCTACCAGATCCTCACGGCACCCCATCTGCCGCAGACACCGGTCCACCCACTGCGCCGTCAGTTTCTCCTGAACCCCGTTCTGCGACAGCCTCGTCCGAAGGTTCCCGAAATCCACGCGGTCCAGCGCCTGGTCCTGGTTGAAGCATGAAAACACCACCGTCTCTTCGCCGGTCTTGGGGTCTTTATGCTGCTGCAGGCACTGCGCGCAAATCTCCTTCATCATGCATTGCATCGGCGAGTTGATGCTGCCGATCGCCTTGTGAGAAGGATGCAGGAACGGCGCCAGAACCTCGTGCCGGGCCCGAGCCACCGCGCGCATCATGCCATCGGACCCGATCGCAATCAGCCGGTCCACCTCGCCCAACTGGATCTCCGTCTCGCCCAACTCCCCGCGTCCGTAAGCCGTCATGGCATCGACAATGTTCCCCACAAAGGTCTTGTCGCGAGGCCGCGTCGGCTTGAATCCCGGAGCCTCATCGCAGCACCACACCACCAGATCCGCTGCCCGCTCGATCTCCTCAATCTTGTACCGATCGATGATCTTCTTGTAGCCCGCGAAATAAACGACCCGCGACCCGTTTGCCCGCAAACTCTGCCCGATCGAGAACAACACCGCGTTCCCGAGTCCGCCGCCTGCCAGCAGCACGGTCTCCTGCGGAGGGGTCTCCGTCGGCGTGCCCGTCGGCCCCATCAAAATCACCGGCTCGCCGGGCTTCAGAATCGCGCACAAATCCGACGACCCGCCCATCTCGAGAACGATGATCGACAGCAGGCCGGCCTCGCGATCCACAGACGCACCCGTCAGCGCCAGGCCTTCCATTGCCAGCCGCGTTCCGCTCACGCAAGGCGCCAACGTTTCGTAATTCTGAAGGCGATAGAACTGCCCCGGCTGAAACGCCCGTGCTGCCATCGGCGCCCGCACCACGACTTCGATAATCGTCGGAGTCAGCCGGATCACTTCCTGCACCACCGCGCGCAATTCCCGATTCAAAGACTCGGCCAATTCTCCAGCGGCCGGTTCTGACGCAGGCCGCCGCCCAAGGACCCGCGAAACGATCGGATAGCCCTGCTTGGCGCTCCCCATCGCTTTCACGACGTTCCCTGAGAACGACGGATGCAGGTCGCCGAAGAAGCTGATCGCCCGCCCATCCGGACGCAGCGACATGAGCACATGCACCGCCGCAGGCTTCGCGAGTTTTTCCGGCTTTACCGGGTGCCCCTCTTCGTCGAATGCCTGGAAATATCGCCCATCGAGCAGCACGTTGAACGGATCTTCGCGAGCCAGCACCGTGTTGGGCTGTGTGCCCGCCGCCACCAGCACGCTATGCGCCGGCAAAACGACGGTTTCACCCGACTGCGCCCGCAGCCGCAGCGCCATGGCGTGCCCGAAGATGTCGATGTCCACCGCTTCCGGCGTCAAACCCTCCGAAAAACGCACGCCCTCTTCCAGCGCCTTTGCGACTTCCTCGTGATTCAACGTGTAGCTGGGAGCGTCAATCAAGCGCCGGCGATAAGCAATCGTCACGCCGCCCCACGAATTCAACAGGTCGATGAGGCGCGGTTCGCGATTCTCCCGCGCAGCCGTCTGGCGTTCCGCGCGAATTGCCCGGGCATGCCCGATAAACTCGTCCCCGACTTCCTGCTCCTCCAACGTCCAGTTGGCGCGCACCGCCGCCTCGCCTTTTTCCGCAACCAGCGCCTCGTAGCGCTTCAGGAACTTCTCAACCTGGATGGGATAATACGCCAGCGATTCGGTCGCCGTATCGATGGCGGTTAATCCGCCGCCGATCACGGCGATCGGCATGCGGACTTGCAGATTCGCAATGCTGTCGGTCTTCGCCGCGCCCGTAAGTTGCAGCGCCATCAGAAAATCGGACGCCTGCCGCACCCCGCGCGCCAGCCCGTTCTTCATCGGAATGACGGTCGGCCGGCCGGCTCCCGCACAAAGCGCAATATGGTCGAAACCCAACTCAAACGCGCTCTCAATGGTCAGCGTGCCGCCAAACCGGACACCCCCGAACATGCTGAACTGCGCCCGGCGTTCCAACAGCAGCCGTATGATCTTCAGGAAATTCTTGTTCCAGCGAACCGTGATGCCATACTCGGCGACGCCGCCGAAACCCGCCATCACCCGCTCGTCCAGCGATTCGTAAATCTCGCGCACATCGCGAATCGGACGAAACGCCGAGCGCTTACCCTTGGCGTCGATTCCCGAAATCTCGCTTGGCAGAGGCTCGATCTTCAGACCATCCACCGCGATCACGGTATGGCCATCGTTCATCAGGTGGTGCGACAGCGTAAATCCAGCCGGACCCAAGCCCACAACGAGTACTTTGTAACCCGTCGCGGGACGCGCCACCGGACGCTCCAGGTTCAACGGATTCCAGCGCGTCAGCAGGCCATAAATCTCGAAGCCCCACGGAAGCTCAAGGACATCCTTCAAGGTTCGCGTTTCGACTTGCGGAATATCGACCGGATCCTGCTTCTGGAAAATGCACGATTTCATGCAATCGTTGCAGATGCGATGCCCGGTCGCCGCGGCCATCGGGTTGTCGATGGTCACGACAGCCAAACCGCCGATACTGTAGCCGCGCTGCTTCAGCACATTCAGCTCGGAGATCTTCTCCTCGAGCGGACACCCGGCCAGCGTGACGCCAAACGGGCTCGACTTGAACGTGCCGTTCTTCTCTTTGAGCCCCGTCGAGCAGCTATCCTTGCCCTGGTTGTGGCACTTGATGCAGTAGGCCGCGTTGTCCAACGCGCCCAACAGATCCGTTCCCGGATCGGTGAGTTCGAAACCCTCGCGATGCCGCCAATGGCTCGGATGCAGCCGCAGTGCCGGCGCGCCGTTCACCTCTACCGGTTCCACCGGCACGAGATGATTCATGTCGAGCTTATGAGGCGCCTTGAACAGCACTCCGTGGCGATGCCGCTCGATACCCTCGGGCGCGAGCATCGCCCACGCCGCGTATTTCGCCGCGACATCGAGCTCCGGCTTGTGCAGTTCCTCAGTCTTCAGCCACGTCGCGACGTGTTCCGCGTAGGAACGCTCGGTGAGTTCTTCGCCAAAAAGCCTCTCGAGCTCACTCCGCTCCTCACCGCCGTCGATCGCGCTCGCCGCTTCCTTCGTCACCCCGGTCAGAGCTTTTCGCTGTACGAAGTTCCGCTTGACGAAGTAAATCGGAGCCAGCTCATCGTGCCGAGCCCGCAGAGCATCCACTTCCTCGGTGATCCCGAATAGCCGGCCGATGAAGTCTTCGAGGTAAGGAGCAACGTCGAGAATCAGCTCCGACTGCGCCTTGCGCGGCAGGGTCGCCGGCTCCCTCCGTCCCGTCAGGAGCCGTTCCGCCAGACCCGCATCCGCGGTTTTAAGATGTTCCAGGAACGACTCGTCGAGGCGCGCCAGCGCCCTCTGGTCGTAAAGGTCTTCAAACGAGAAGCCAAAGTTCAACGCGAGTGTGCAGGAGGCCGAATCCATCACTTATAGGGAATCGAACGAGGGCGGACGTACACGGGTGGACGCACGGACAGTCCTACCCCGCTATGTTTGCCTTTCATTCGATTCTAGCAATATAGATGGAGATTGGGCGGCGCGGGGTTCAGCCGGTTTCTACTGCGTCGGCGGCTGGGCTGCCTTCTGATTCCTCGGCGGGAAACGCTTCACCAGATCCTGCCACTGCTGTAACGTCAGGACGCCCCGAAGCTTGAGGCCCATCTGCGACAGCGTACGCGTCAACTCGCTGCGCGCTGAGATCAACTGGTCAATCGCCGCCGAAGCCTTCTGACTGTCCAAAGGATCCTTGTTGAACTCCGCCAGCAAATTGTGATCCGCCGTTTCCACCGCTCCGCGCAATTCCTGCAGCTTCGGCCGGTACTCCCGGACTGTCATACGAATCTCGCGCATCTGAGCCGGGCTGACGTTCATTTCCTTGAACGCGGGACTGTTCCACCAGGCACCCGGCGGCATCTGGGCGAACAGCGTCGCCCCGGACACTAAAAGAAGTACGGCAATTGTCCGCAACATTGATTTACTCTTCGATTTACTCTTCAATTAACGATTCGATGGGTTGCACGGCTTGGGGCGCCGGGTTCTGAACAATCGCGGATACCTCCGAGTAAAACTGATCGTCAGACCGGCTCTCCGGCTTCGTCCGGAGGAACGTCAGCCCGATCATGAGAACGAAAAGCACAGCCAGCGACGTAGCCCACACAAATCTCCGGCTGCTGTGAAGGGGTTCCCCCAGGCGCCGGTAGATATTCCGACGCTGCTCCGCCAACGCGTCCCAGGTTATCTCCGGACCTTCCGCCGCCCGCTCCCGAGCTGCCGCAAGATGCTTTGCCCGCGAGCTGCACGAACTGCACTCAGCCAAATGCGACTCGTCCGCCTTCAAGCCATAAAGGTGGTCGAGTAATTCGTCGTCAGTCCAGTGGTTCATCGCTTACTCCCAAAATACAAATCGTGCAGGTCGGTGCGGAGCTTGTTCACTGCCCGAAACAAGTGCATCTTCACAGTCCCGACATCCAATCCCAGAATCTCTGCGATTCCTTCCAAGCTCCGGCCCTCGTAATGCCGCAGCGTGAAGACCGCCCGTTGCCGGTCGCTCAAGCGCTCCATCGCCCGCTGCAACCGCTCCCGTACCTGTACCGAATGCATCTCGTCTTCCGCATTCGGCTCAGACGCCGGTACGGTCGCCAGGATCAAAGCCTCGTCTTCCGGGGCCGGACGTTTCCGCCAGAACTGCCATTTCCGCGACCGTAACCGGTCAAGGCAAGTATTGACGGCAATCCGCGTAATCCACTTACCCGGTTCATCCAGTTCCGAATCCCGCTGCTTGCAAAGAGCCCGATAGGCCTTCAGGAAGGAGTCCTGGGTGGCCGAATCCGCCTCCTCGCGATCCTGGAGCATTCGTAAGCACAAGAGAAATATACGCTTCTGCTCCGACAACATCCAGGAGCCGAATTCACGTGTACCGACTCGTGCTTCCAGATTCGCTTCCAAGCCGTCGGCCATGGAGCCCATCATATAGTCAGGACGAGATTGGCGGGATTCGGTTGACACCGCCGCGGCGGAAAGGCCGCTACTTGTTCAGCGTCATGTAGCCGAGGTTTAACGTCGCGCCCGCGGATCCGCCGGCCTTTCCTAAGAGCGCAGCCGGCCCAGCCACCCAGCCGCAAGCCTTGAATGCGCCGACTGCCAGGCTTCCCGGAACCCCGAAAATCACGCCTAAGGCTCCGACCCCCGCTCCAAGACCAGCCGGAAGCCGCCCGCCTGGGATCGGCGTGGGCATGATGCCGCCGAAATTGACGTCCACGATCTGGCATGCTCCCTGCAAGTCTTCGAGACGCAGCGGATTACTGATCGGCAGATTCCCCTTGGTGATCTCCGTCCCGATACTCGGCCAAGCCTGGTCGGCATACGATGCCGACATGCCCGGCACCATAAATCCGCCGCCGATGCCGGTGTATGTGAACGACCGTTCTTCGTAAGGCGCCAGCATGTGTTTCACGAATAAAGAGCCGCGCAGGAATTCGCCGCCTTTGCCGCCAGCGCCGGCCGCAAACGCGAACCCTTGCGTTGTCGTCAACTCCCAATCCAGGCCTTGGCCTACCGTGTCCCAGATGTTGCGCTTCATCATTTGCCACGTCGAGGGCGCCGCAGGCAACGGCAGATTCGCCCCCTTTTCCAGCACCTGAAACCAGCCGCGGCCGCGCCACGCAAGGTTTGGAGAACTATAATCCCGCTGCCCCGGCGAGAAGACGCGGATCTCTCCCGTCGCGCCGACCTGGGGCGGTAACCCCATCGTATTCAAGAAAGCAAAGTTCTGGGAGCCATCTTTGAGAATGACCCCGGTAGGCACGGGGATCCAGTGGCCAACCGCTGGAATCCGGAAATCCGGCGTATCCAACTGCCCCCAGGTCCCACCCTCAGTCTCGCTGCCGGCAATCTTTACGCCAACCACGATTTTGAAATCCGTACTACCTCCCGATGTTTGTTTCGACGAGAGCGTAATATCGAGTCTCACATTGACGTTAAACAAATACTCACCTCCTGGCAAAAAGAAGTGTCCAAATTCAAACTCTTATAACTGTACAGCGATTCTGCGGAACGTCGCAGCCCAGCGTCACCCGCCACGCAGATTCCCAGATTCGCGTACTCTGAAAAGAGAGGTGTTGTCAAACCCGACCCAGTCCACCCGCGGCAGTAAACTGACCCGCTGGATCGACGAGCTGAGACGAAGTGAAACGCAGCTCGATTTTGTACTCAGCCTTGTAGTTGGGGCACTCGTTGGGTTGGTCGTAGTTGCCTTCATCCTGCTCACGGGCCGGCTCGCCGCGCGGATGTATCCTCCGGGAGGCTCCGGTTGGCGCCGTATCCTGGTCCCGACGCTGGGCTCTGTCGGAACCGGCTACCTGCTTTACCGTTATTTCCCTTTCGCCCGCGGCAGCGGAATCCCACAGACGAAATTCGCCCTCTTCATCAACGACGGCGCAATCGCTTTCCGGACGGTTCTCGGCAAATTCTTCTGCTGCTCCGCGTCGCTGGCCACTGGAATCGCGCTCGGACGAGAAGGCCCTTCCGTACATGTGGGCGCGGGTCTCGCGTCAGTCATCTCCCGGCGCCTGGGGCTCAGCAAGGAACGTGTCAAAGCCCTCGTTCCCGTCGGGTGTTCCGCCGCCCTCGCCGCCGCGTTCAATACTCCGATCGCCGCTGTCCTGTTCTCGCTCGAAGAGATCATGGGCGACCTGAACGCGCCGGTGCTCGGCGCGGTTGTGCTCAGCTCGGCAACATCGTGGATGGTGCTGCACCTGGTTCTCGGCGACGAACCTCTGTTCCACGTACCCGCTTACCAACTGGTCCATCCGGTGGAGTTCGCTATTTACGCCGTGCTCGGAGTGGTGGGCGGCCTGGCTTCTGTTTGCTTCGTGAAACTGCTCCTGGCTATCCGCGGACGCTTCATGCGATTTCCCCGTCAGACTCTGTGGCTTCAACCTGTCGCGGGTGGCCTTGGCGTAGGCTTGATGGGCTACTTCGTACCCGAAGTGCTCGGCGTCGGCTACGACATCGTCGAACGCGCCCTCAACGGCGACATGGTGCTCCGCCTCATGATCATCCTGGCAGTCCTGAAGATCGTCGCCACAGCACTCTGTTACGGCTCCGGCAACGCGGGCGGTATTTTCGGGCCGTCGCTGTTCATCGGTGCAATGGTGGGCGGCGCTGTCGGCAGCGTCGCGCACGCCCTTTTCCCGGGCTACACGGCCGATCCCGGCGCTTACGCTCTGGTCGGCATGGGAACCGCCTTTGCCGGGATTGTCCGAACCCCGATGACATCCGTGATCATGATTTTCGAGGTC
>Ga0209168_10000043_pt1 | contig 142652 bp, 125 predicted proteins | sample Coa_R1_FD_187156 | JGI IMG/M metagenome (GOLD analysis project Ga0209168, IMG submission 187156) | Surface soil microbial communities from Centralia Pennsylvania, which are recovering from an underground coalmine fire - Coalmine... | ecosystem: Environmental > Terrestrial > Soil >...
CAAGGGCAGGAAGATCTCCGATGTAGAACTGTCCGCCATTAACCTCGTGCGTCATTCCTTCCACGGGGATTGGAACTACACCATATCGGGGCAAACAGCTTGAATCATTTATTTATGCACAAAGCCTGGCCATAAAAGCTCCGTGGTTCGTGCGTCACCATGAAAAGCGCCACGAGCAGAATCACAAGAATCCAGACAAAGGCTAAGGCTCGGGCTCCTTGATCGAGCTGTTTTTTGATGGAGAGCTGCTCCGTGGCTTCCGTATCCGCCTGTAAAAGATTGTCGGGCTCGATTTCCATGAGTTGCTTGCCTCCAGGGATGAATATTGGGAAAACCCCCAACTCGCATTACAACACGTTATGAAAGGGCGGCAACCGGGCACGCAGGTTCCTGGATCAAAGCAGCTTCTTCACCGCTCAGCCGCGCTTCCAATGTTTCCCGCATTTTGCCAAAGTGCTCCCGGTCTTCCATTTCGCGGGCATTCAGTTTGTGGACGGATGTCCAGTTGATTCCGGCCAACAACTCTTGAATTCTGACGCTCTGCTCGTGGACGTATTCGGCAGTTATGACTCCCGCCTCTTAAAGGACTTTCAGGGACTCAAGCGTCACGTCAAAGCTGCGGTTAATGCTGGCCAGGGCATTGTAGATTTCGGCTTTCATGGTGGATGCCTCGTTACCAAAGATGTTATAAATCTACTATAGTAGATTTCGTTTGGACATCCTACCCTTGATGTTGAGGGAATGTCCACACAAATCAGGAAACGGTTTGGAGCACGGATTCGCGAGTTGCGCCTTGAAAAGAACATGCTCCAGGGCGACTTGGCGCACAAGGTCGGCATCCGGGAGTCCTATGTTTCGAGCGTTGAAACCGCCGAAAAAGAGCCGTGCCTGGAGGTCATAGAGATGCTGGCTAAGGGATTGGGCGTTTCGCTCAGAAAATTGTTCTGGGACTTGTGATGACTGCGGAGAGTCAGGTGTAGTTGACCTTGGGAAGTTTCGACACATCAACTTTCTTTTGGGGCATCGGGTTGCCTCATCAGCTTGGCACATTATTTTCAATCAGGATCTCTGCACCGCACACCTGGCAATTGAGGCGGGAGCCGAAGAGAGTATCGAAGGCCTCCCGGTAACCCAGATCCAGGATTTCACCGCAGTGAGGGCAATGCATTGCAGGAAATGGCATCTGAGAAGCTTATCTCAGCAGAACTCATCAATTTTCTTGAAATGCCACCAATGCTTAACCTCGCCACGCTGCCGAGGGTGTGCTTTCAGCAAATTGGATGGGCTGTCCGTCTTCTGGCGACGCCCCCGCGGGCGCCAGCGCAAGCAAGGCAGGAATATAGGGATGTTCCGAAAATAAGGTTGCGACCACAGCGTTCATCACACACCTCATTTGACGGAAATTTTGAGGTCTTTCGACCTGTCAACTGCGACCTGCCGGATATCGGTTCCTGTGGCTTGCTGAGATATATTTGTTCTTTCTCGTCTATGCTGTTCTGCTAGGTCGCGTATCTTCTTCTGAAACGCAGTGTCTTCATCCAATGCGACGAGAAGCTTGGCCTTGAATACTTCCCACTGGCTCGGGTCATCGGGTTTCTTCTCAATCTTATCCGTCGCTGAGCTACCCAATTTCGCCTTTACCTGCTCCCAAAGCCCTTTTAGGGTCTGGCTGACCAATGCGCCGCCTAATTTCTCAGCCATCCAAGGTTGGTATTGTTGGAACATCGCGACAACATCGTGTACGAAAGAAAGATCCATTGAGGTTATTCTCCTTCCTTAGTGAGATGTAACTGATGGAACGCTAGAACACGTGCAACTTGCTGACCGAGCGCCTCATCGGGCTCAACATCGGCCGCCTTCCCTATTGCAACATAGTCGAGGACCAGTTGCCTGTAAAGATCCATACAGGCCGCAGAATAGCTCCCCACGTCAGGCATACTGCGAATTGCTTCGGCGAGCACTAAGCTCGCTTCTGAACCACGGTCAAGACCCTCCAGAATGCTGCTGAGCGTCCGGCAGACCCTCATAAATCCTTCCGCAAAAGCATCTCTATTCCATCCTACCAATTCGCGGTAAAGCTGGGCGGCTTCTTGAGCGGTGGCTAGCGCGGCCCTGTGCTGGACTGCATCCCTTTGCATGACAGCCAGATTGTTTAGCGACAACCCCAAGTTAGGTAGAAAGGCACTGCGGTTGACTGATACCAGTTCGCGGTAAAGCTCCGCGGCTTCTCGAGACGTGGCGAGCGCGGCCTCGTGCTGGCCTACCGCCCTTTTGCATGCACCCAGAGTGATGAGTGAGGTCGCCAAACCCGGAAGGAAGGCGCTGCGATTTACTGACACCAGTTCTCGGTAAAGCTCCGCGGCTTCTTGAGCGGCGGCGAGCGCGGCCTCGTCCTGTTGTTCTACGTCACTCTGCGCGGCAGCTAGGGTGATGAGCGACAAGGCCAACTTAGGAGCGAAGGCGTTGTAATTGATTGACACCAGTTCTCGGCGCAGGTCAACAGTCTCTTGAGCATTGGCGAGTGCGGCTTCCCGCTGGCCTGCGTCTCGCTGCTTGTTGGCTAGGTTGTGAAGCGAGGTTGCCAAGCCGGGCAGGAATGCATCGCGATTCCGTCCTACCAATTCCCGGTAAAAGCTGGCGGCCTCTTGTGCGGTAGCGAGCGCGGCCTCGTGCTGGCCTACATCACTCTGCTTGCTCGCCAAGTTGGTGAGTGACTTCGCTAGGTTAGGTAGGAAAGCATCGCGATTGCGTACCACCTCTTCGCGGTCAAACTCGACGGTTTCTAGGGCGGTGGCGAGCGCGGCTTCGCGCTGGCCTACATCACTTTGCCTGTTGGACAGAGTGTTGAGAGACATCGCCAAGTAACGGAGGAAAGCATCGCGATTCCATTCTACTAGTTCGCGGCTCAGGCCAACGGCCTCTTGTGCGGTGGCGAGCGCGGCCTCGCGTTGGCCTACGAAGCTTTGCATGACAGCCAGCGTGTTGAGCGAATCAGCGAAATGGTGCAGAAAAGCCTCGCGATCAGCTGTCGCCAGTTGGCAGTACAAGTTGGCGGATTCTTGAGCGGTGGCGAGTGCAGCCTCGCGCTGGCCTACATCACTTTGCCTGTTAGCCATCACGTTCAGGGACCTCGCAAACAAGGGCTGAATCTTAAGGATGGCTTCTACGCCGGGGCGCTCGGATAGAATCCGCAATCGGCTGCGAAGGGCCGTGGAAATACGAAGGCCCATGTTCCTGAGAGCCAGCGTGGCCCCAGGCATAGCGTCTGAGAGTTCGCAGAGCTTTGTCAGGTCTTCGTCCGCTTCACCGCGTTCGAGCAACTGGCTCAACCAAGCCAGCGGTTCCAGTCTCGGTTTCATTCCTGAAGAAAAATCCTGTGCAATGCGAACTATCGTCTCTATCGTTGGTCCAGAGCGGTGACTGGCAGCTCTCAAAACCGCAGCATCAGAGTCACGGAGATGTAACCGCTTGCCTCTTCCGAGGACATAGGCTTCACCCACGATGTCCGGTTCTATCGCTCCGATCCAGGTCTTATTCTTTTCTCCTGGAAGCCAGGCTTGGAGCTTGTGGAGAAACACGATAGGGTCAGCGACCTGCCCCAGGTGAGTGTGTGCGGACTCCTGCTCGAGCGCACGCAGTGCCTGATCTTCGTCAAGGCCGCCGCAAAGCGTGGCATAAGCGGCCATGTGGAGAAAGAGTTCTTTGTGATCTTCAACTGTCCCCTTCATTCGGGTCGCAACTAGCTCCTGCGAGACTTCATGGGCCAGCTCAGCCGGGCTCAGCGAGAGAGCCGAGCTCGCCCCGGAACGTAGCGCTATTAATGCAGCCATCCCCAACGTCAGCGGATCCGATTGCCGGTTCGCGAATTCCTTCTTCGCGAACTCTTCTGACGACGGCAGCCGGGGAAGAGGTTTACCAGTGAACTTAGCCGCCAGCTTGACCGTCTCCTGAAAAATGGCCTGTCTATCCTCGGTACTGAAGTCCGGTAGCGATATCGGCTCGCGCGGGTGAAAGAGTTTATCTACCGCTTCGCCCGTGCGGCCGCCGGCAAGGCCTGCGAGCCAGCCTTGCTCCCAGTTGGCCGTGCGTGCTAGCAGCAGGACCCGAATCCGGCGTCCTGACGGCGCCGAGTCTGTTAGAGGTGTGAGCAGATCAGCAAGCGGTTTAGCGGAGTCGGAAGCGTAATCGGCAATGATCAAAGCATTCTTGTTCTTGAGATGATTCCAGAGATCCACTTCCTTGGCTTCGTTCTTCAGGAAGCGCAGAAAATAAGCGGCCCAGTTGGGCTGTTTGTTGAGGTAAGCATAGAGCTCGTAGGCGAAGCGTGTCTTGCCAGCACCGCCTTGCCCCACCAGAGTCCGCATCGAAACTGGGTGCGCGAGTGAGCACCAGTCGACGAAGTCCTGGAAGATCGCTTGGCGTCCCATAAACGGTACCTGCGCGTGCGGGGCTTTGAGAAGGTCGATCTCGCGGCGGTTTTCTCCAGAAAGAGACTTGGGATATGCGGGTGTGAGTAGTTGTAGGGCTAACTGGCCGTTAACTGTAATGTTGACGTTCTCGCTGGCTTCGACCGAAACCTGCTGGATCCCGACGCCGTCCGCACGCTGCAGCATAGGTACTCTCGATCAACATCTGGCTGACAATCCCTGATTAATAAATTAATTTTACACTTCGAGCTTACCGATGAGTAGCGCAGGTCAAGAACTGCCAAGTGGTGGAGAGATGCATCGGTGCGTCGGTGACAATGCTCCCTTGGAACGCTGGGCACCCTGAGAGAGCATAGAAGTTGCTTAAGATAACGCCACTTATCACGACCAAAATCCCTTGCTTCCAACTTCGCCCTTCCCGGTACTCTGGGACGGACCAGGGACAAGGTAACACCCATGACCATCGACGAAGCGACATTCCAGGAACAGGAACGAGCCAAAACTGAAGAGGCATTGACGCTGGCGATTCAGGCCCTCCGGGAGATAACGAAAGCCGGCGGATGCCTTCCGGAACCGCGGTCACCGAGGAAGTTGCCGGCCGCCATCGAGCGGCTGCGGCAGAACTTGAAACCCTGCGTGGCTTCATCAGCGCGAGGGGCGATCCACCGCGGAAGCGAATGAGCTAGAAAGGAAAAGTAGACCATTGAGCGCGGGGTCGGCGCGGCTGGTTGCCGGACCCGGTGGGGGCCGGGTGCAGGCGGTCTTTAAGTGCGCCTGCGGGTCGCTGGAGATCGCGGCACGCGGTTTGTGTTCCCGCTGCCTGGCGCGGCAGCATCATGACTTGGAATACCTCGGTGGATATCGCGAGCACGTGTTGGAGCTCGCAAGCATGTATAATGCGTGCACTATTTTGAAACTACAAGACTCAATTTCGGACAGCAGTGTCTATGAAGCAAAACTAAAGAGCCTGGAAGGCTGGACAAGGGTGCCAACCGAGGAAATCGTGCTGCCGGAACAATATGTCAAAGTCGCGGAACCCGTGACGGAGGGCCCCAAATAAATGAGTACACCTGACAGAGGCAACGTTGAACGGGTTGAGCCACTCAGCTACGTCGTCGCGGCGGAAGAAGTGAGATCCAACATCAAGTTGCGCCTGATTTTTTCTGTCGTTCTCCTGTCAATTTTCGGCGTCAGCATCCTCCTTACCTACTTGCTGATCTTCTTGTGGGGCTATGGAACCATCAATCTGGATAAAGCTTTCGTCCACTGGCTCGGAGGTGCAACCATTGGTCAAACTGCGACGTTACTTGTCAGCATTGCCGGCTACCTTTTTCCACGCGATCAGCGGCCGCGAGTGCTAAAGAAGCAGAGCACGGCGACTGCGGCAACGAAGGTTTAGGCAAAAGCCGTCAGGCAGATGCAACCGCCGCCGCACGGGCAGCGGGGGCCGGACGGGCCGCCTCGACTCTTTCAAACAGTGGCATGGTCATCTGCAGGTAGTTCTTGTTTTGCTCGTCAAATGATCCAATCTGCCTGCCCTTTACCAGTTGCTGAACGCCCCAGTTCAAAAACGCGATGGCGTTATCGAAAAATTCCTTGTGCGACATGCCCTCTTTTTGGGCGGCGGCTTTGATCTTGTTCATCGTCTCAACGCCAATGGCATCAAGCTCAATCTGTATTCGCATCTCAAAACTCCGTTCTTACAGCAAAGATCGTATCCCTGCTGTCTTTATGATTGAATTATGATGATTTTGTGATGATAAGTCAAAGTTACTTACGGTCATGCACCTAAATTATTGAAAATAAAAGGAATTCTTTAGCGTGTGTCCAACCAATTTTTGTTCATCCTCATCCATACCTGATGTCAGGAGGCTCCAGTGCGTATCCAAGTAGAGTTTGATGAGAATGGTGCGAGCATGATCGAGAGCTTAAAGAACAAAACCGGAGTGTCCACTTATAAGGACCTCTTCAACAATGCGCTGGCCCTGTTAAACTGGGCCGTACAGCAGCGCGAAAGCGGCCGGGCGATTTTTTCGGCCGACGAAGCGAAGAAAGAATATAGGGAAATGCAGATGCCCGCCTTGGAGTATGCCGCGCAGAACAGACGTAGAGAATCTGCTGCTTAGAACCGCCACGCATAAGGCTATTAGTGCCCAACCCCCTCGAAAAGATCTAATTCGAAATAGGGGGGTGATTGTCGATCCCGCTGTTGAGCGAGGTAGGCAGAAAAGGTCAGCATGCCGACCCCAAACGAGCTTGCAGCCTTGGTTCGCCGTCTTGCCGGAGCGTGGGGGCGGCTGGAGGAAGGCCTTGGCCCAGCACAAAAAGCAAGAAGCGATCTGTGAGGAGTTGGGCAACAAGTCTAGTTTGGCCTATTGCTACTTTCAATTGGGGTCTGCTGGCACGCGATCTCAAAGATTATTCCACCGAGAAGGAAAAGCTTGAGGCTGCACTTTCCATCTTCACAGAACTGAAAATGCCAATGGAGCGGGATGCCGTCGAAGCGGAATTGTCCAAAGACGAAGCAGTGGCCCAGGACGAGGTTACAAAGAGCAGGGCCAAACCCCATAACGCGTGATATTGTTCTTCTATCATCCATGATCTGCTCGGGATATGCTTTCCGATTCTGATAAGCACTCGGTTTTTCAGCAACTTGCAGCCCGGTAAGCGGTTTCGCAGCTTCGCCGTGGCTGCGTCTACATCCGCCAGGTCTCCGAAACGTGGAGGAAAGAGAATTTTTGTAACGCTTCTGCTTTTGTATTCACTACTCTATAGAGCGCCCACGCCGGAAATAAAGAAATCGTGCGGAGCGCCCCATTAACAACTTAGTGGAGATCAGTAGTCCCTTCGTTATCAGTCTGCAGTTTGATTGGGAGATCTCAGTCCTCAGGTCTACAGCATGCGCTCCGAGCGAATAGTTTATGAAGCTTTGAAGATCGCTGGAGAGTTTTCAGTTAACGCTCCAGCTGCAGCAGCGGCTGCGATTGCCAGAGGTGTCATCCATCATTATCAAAGATACAAAATACTGAAGGAAGCGAACAGGTGGATGAACGTACCGTACAAATGGGGTGGCCAGTCCCGAGTTGGAGTGGACTGCAGCCATTTCGTCTGGCAGGTCTATCGTAATTCCTTTCCTAGCTTCAAATATCACATTACGAGCACTTTTGTCTCGAGCCAAGTCGTCCCTGTAAAGACGCCCGTCGCCGGAGACTTCATTCTCTGGCCGCATCATGTCGGGATTGTAGTAGATCCAGCAAGAGGTACATTCATCGCGGCCAATGGCGGAATTGATGCGAACAACCACAACCATGGTCGCGTAAGGTGTGCAAACTACAAAACTGACCGTTGGGTAAAAAGCCTCGGTAGAAGTCGATTCTTCCGGTATATCAATCTCCAATGACCGCGCTCTCGTAAAAGGTTGGTCGTTTTGGACTCACTCATGCCGAGCGCAGGTAGAGGCGGCCTCTTCAGCAATCGGCTTGGGATGTTCCAGCAATCTAAGTCACGGAGGGCTCGTCGCGGCACTTTGATTTCAGAGAGATACTCGGATAAAGAGCAGAGGGAATAAACCCCGAGAATGGGACCGACGATTGGTTGCGATAATGCTGACTCTCACAACCTATCCCCCCATTCTCTGCCATCATCCCTGTTCGCATCACTCTTACCGCACAAGCCCGCGTGGAGAAAGAGCCCATGTACGGCCAATCAAGAACACTTCAAGATCATCATCCAGGGCGGTCAGCACTTTAAGCATTTTCAGCGGCGCCCCGCGTGCCTTTGCTACCAAATCTTCCTACTTTCTATTCCTCCACTTACGCTTTTCCTCAGTGTTTTTAAGGTTTTTGCCTGTGAGTTTTACCCTAGGCCCCGGAAGTACTATTGCTTAAGTCAGTCCTGCGTCCTTGGTAACGCATCACGCGAAACGCCAGAACCGTGTGCATCAATACCACAATCACTTGTGGTGCAATCAGCAGCTACACACAGGATTTTGATATTGTTTCCGCGCGAAAGTACTATGAACCTCGGTAAAATCCAGAGATACAGGGAAAAAACCGTAAGTTATTGCTTGACCTGCCGATAACCACACAGTTATAACTCAGCCGAACCTGAAGTTTTCCCCCCGAGAAAACAGCTAAGGGAGTTTCTCCCCAGGCCTCCAGGTAGGGGCCAAAAACCCACAGCGGAAAGGCTAAGTTTATGGCAGCAGAGTCGCGCGAGGTAATGAACATTCGCCAGGCTTCCCAATATCTGGGGGTCAGTCCGGATACGCTTTACAAGTATGTAACGGAGGAAAAAATTCCGGCGTTTAAGCTCGGCAACCGTTGGAAATTCAAGAAGACCATCCTGGATCAATGGATGGAGCAGAAAAGTACAACCAGCCTGAGCGGCGCCAAGAAAAAGCCCAGAGCGGCCCGGGCCGTGGCAAACCGGTAGCTTTAGAAAATCTCGAGACAAGGCGGGACAGCAATGTTTGGATCTGCAAAATCAGTTGTCGGATTAGATATTGGCTCAAGCTGCATCAAGGCCATTGAGCTGAAGCGCGCCAAAGGGGAGATCCAGGTATCGCACTTGGGCCTGGAGCCGCTCGCCAGTGACGTGGTCGTGGATTCCATGATTGTCGATTCAGGCCATGTTTCCACCGCCATTACCAAGATCTTCGGCGAGCACAATATCAAGACCAAGCAGGTAGCCACCTCGGTCAGCGGCCATTCCGTCATTGTCAAACCCATCAAAGTGCAATCCATGAGCGAAGGCGAGCTGGCGGATAGCATTACCACGGAGGCGGCCCAGCATATTCCCTTCGACATTGCGGACGTGAACCTGGATTTTGAAATCCTCAACCCCGAAGCCGAGGGGCCGCAGATGGATGTGCTGCTGGTCGCCGTAAAGAAAGACAAGATCCTGAACTACACTAACGTGCTCTCGCTGGCCGGCAAGAGCCCCGCCGTAGTGGATATTGACGCCTTTGCGCTGCAGAACTGTTACGAATACAACTACCAGCCCTTTCCCGATGCCACGGTTGCGCTGCTGAACCTGGGCGCGAGCGTGATGAACATCAACATCGTGAAAGGCACCACCCCGCTATTTACCCGCGACGTGAGTGTTGGCGGGAACCAATATACGGATTCGCTCCAGAAAGAGCTGGACCTCAGCTTCGATGATGCCGAGTCCCTCAAATTGGGTAAAAAGGTCGGCACCGTAAGTGAAGATGCAAAGACGCCCATACTGCAGCAGGTAACAGAAATCATCGTCCTTGAAATCCAGAAGACCTTTGACTTTTTCCGCGCCACCGCTTCGGGTGAGCATATTGAGCGCATTTTCCTGGCGGGTGGCTCATCCAAGGTGCCCGGCCTGGTCGAGGCCCTGCGGCAGGAATTCTCCTTGCCGGTGGAGATATTGAATCCCTTCCAGCGCATCATGCCCCCGGCTGATGCGGCGGAACACGAAATCCTGGAGCAAAATCCAGGACAACTGGCAGTGGCGGTTGGTTTGGCCCTGAGGAGTTTTGACAATTTATGATTCGCATCAATCTACTCGGAATTCCTAAAGCAAAGCGCGGCAAGCGCCCGGCTGCTCCAGCCAGCCTGAGCGATGGGCCCAGTACTACCTTGCTGGTTCTGATCTTTGTGATTGTTCTGGCCGCCGGTTTGTGGGGTTGGTACACCATTGTGGACCGCCAGCGGGTGCAGTTGCATAAGGACCTGCAGGCCGCGCAGGCGGAAAACCAGCGCTTGGCTGAAGTGAAAGCCAAGTACGAAGCCAACCGCAGAAAAGCCGAGCAGTTTGAACAGCGCTTCAGGATCATTGACCAGCTCAAGCAGGCGCAGTCCGGGCCCGTAAGCTTGCTGAATATGGTGGCCGATACCGTCAGCAAGACGGACGCCGTCTGGCTCGAGGCCATCACGGATGATGGCAAGAACATTGATTTCACCGGACTCGCTCTGAGCCCCGATGCCGTCGCCAACCTGATGGCAAATCTGGAGAAGACCGGCAAGTTCAAGACGGTGGAAATCAAGGAAACATCGCAAGCCAGTGAAATTAAGGAATTGCAGGCCTTCAAGTTTGAACTGATCTGTGAAAAGTCAGGGCCCAACCTCCCTGGCGCTCCTGGAGCACCCGGTGCACCAGTCACGCCCGCGGCGGCCAAGCTGGAAAAGAAATCTTAAGCTGAGAAGACAACGCTCGACTTGGGGACGGTTTGTATATGGCTAAATTCGATGAAATGTCGGTAGTTGTGAAAGTGGGCATCTTGCTGGTGGCCGCCGGGATCATTGGCGCAGGCTTTTATTTCTGGCCGCTCGGCCCCGTTTACGATGAGATCAAGCAAGTGCGTGCCCAGGTGGCGGACAAAAAAGCGGAGAACGACCGGCTGAAGGAGTTTATTCCCAAGGTTGCGGCCCTGGATAAGCACCTGGTTGAGCTGGAACAGCAATTGGTGGAAGAGAAACGCATCGTTCCCGACGATAAAGAAGCGGACGAGTTCATCAAGCTGCTTCATGATACCGCTTCAGCTGCCGGAATTGAGATTCGCCGTTACACCTCGATGCCGGTGGCCAATCACGACTTCTACACCGAAGTGCCGTTTCAAATCGACCTGGACGGCCCGTATTTCTCGCTCCTGAACTTCTTTGATCGTGTTGGCAAGCTGGAACGGATCATCAACATCGCCAATCTCCAGATGTCCAACACCAAGAACACTACTCCTTCGAAGGTGAAAACAACCTATAGCTATGCTCCGGCTGAAACCGTGGTTGCCAGTTGCACCGCCACCACTTTCTTCAGCCATGACCTGGCTCCGCCGCAGGATAAACCGGCGGCGCCGGGAAAGCCATAAGGGGTTAAAAAGGGAACTCAGATGAAGCTGATTCAAATCCTCGTTCTTGTAGCAGCCATGGCGGCGGCCGCCGCGGCGCAGAATACAGGCTCAAACGGGACCGCTGGTCAAACGTCGAAGAGCTCGGCCACTCCCACTCCTGCGCCCAGGGCCAAAGCCACCGGCAAGGGCGCAAGCAGCGCTCAGGCCCCGGCCGTGAAGCTTATTGTTCCTAAAGGTGGCGCCACTTCTACGGGTAAAAGTGCGGCTGGCACGAAATCAAATTCCCCGCAGAAGACCCCGGTGCTCACCGTTAAACCAGCGCAGAAGGCGCCTTTCACCCCCAGGAAGCCATCCGTGGCCGTGAAGGCAACCAAGCCTGCTTCTACCAGGCCTGTAACGGCGGAAAAGAAGAACCAGGTAAAGATTGTGCCGCAGAAGACTGCGGGCGGCAAGAAACCGGCCGGTGCCTCGGAAACAAAACCAAGAGAGGTCTCAGCCAATGGCCGCCGGGATCCGTTCTTAAGCATCATTCGCAATTTGCCGATGTCTCCGGCTGGGCCCAACTGCTCGGTTGGCAAGAGCTGCCTCTTTATTCCTGAACTGGAGTTGAAGGGAATTGCCAAGGATCCTGATGGGCAGATGCTGGCCGTAGTCATGAGCAATACTCACCGCGCTTATTTCCTGCGCGAGAATGACCAGGTCTTTAATGGCAGCGTGCAGAAGATCACCAGTGATTCCGTGGTCTTCCGTGAATTTGCCACCGATCATCTGGGAAGGGAAACAGCGCACGAAGTGGTAAAGAGAATTCCCAAGTCGTAAAAAGCCCGCGAAGCGGGCGAAAGAATCGTAGCCCATGGCGCAAGCTGTGGGAGCTTTCAGGATCTGATGTTGAAGTTAATTTCAAGCGGAGGAATGGGACCCAGGTTAGGGCCATTCAGCCGCGCACGCCAGGCACGAATGCCGCGGCGTGGGGGAGACGGTAAAAAGATGAGGTTAAGACAACTGCTGGGAATGATTGTGCTGGCCGCTGCGACGACAGCGCCGGCAATAGATTCCGTTTCGCAACTGGCTGGCGTGCAGGTGGAAAAGCGCGACCAGGCCGGTCTCGTGACCATCCGCGCGAACGGACCATTTACGCATAGCGAGTATCGTCCAACCGACACCTTGATGCTGGTTGACCTGGCAGGGGTCTCCGCGGCCAATCAGGATGCGGCTGTTCATACCGTTTCCGCCATGGGCATCGAGTCTTACAGGGTTGTAGGATATCGCTCCGCCAGCGGCGCTGCGGTGGCCAGGATTGAGTTGACCCTGGCTCCCGGAGTTCTGGCCAAGGTGAGCGATGTGAAAGGTGGAATAGAAGTGCGTGTGAGCAGTGACTCTGCAGCGCGCCCTAAGCCCGCGGAGCCGGCCGCTGCAAACTCGGTCACTTCAGCTTCCCATGTGAGCCGCATCTCCGGCATCACGGTTGCTCAGGGCAAAGATGGTTTGAATGTCGAGGTGAACGGCACTGGTTCGCTCACCGCCAAAACTATGAAACTCACAGGCCCGGACCGTATCGTGCTGGATATTGCAGACTCCGTTCTTGAAGGCCAGTCTCGCCAGATTCCGGTCAATAGCGGGGACGTGAAAGATGTTCGCGCAGCGCGCTACCAGAGCGTGCCGCCCACCACCCGGATTGTGGTCGATATGACTGCCATGCACGACTTCGAATTGGTTCCGGGGACGAACAAGCTGGTTCTGAAACTCAAGAATCCTGATCTTGCCGCGCATCCGGCTTCCTCTTCGAACCCGGCAGTTGCCCAGCAATCTCCGGCAGCCGCCCCTCATGCCGAACTTAAGACCGTGGCCGCCAAAGCTCCTGTGCAGCCGTTGGCTGTTCCATCCGTGGAGACCAGCGCAGTAACTACTCCGGCGCCATCGCAAAATAAGTCAGTGGAACCCCCGGCCAAAAAAGAGATCGCGCCTGCACAAGGACGAGGCGACGAGGCCGTAACCCATTTCATAAAGCCCGGTGCCCCGACCATTGTGAGCGGCAACATCCCGGCTCTTCCACCCAGCGCCAGTCTCGCAGCTGATCCCGCGGCCGTGAATGCGGCTCTGCAACAGCAACAGCAGCCGCCCGCCACACCCACCATCGGCGCCACCACTGCTGCTGCCACCACCACCTCCAGTTGCACCGGTGGCCGCTACAGCGGCGCGCCCCTCAATCTGGACTTAAAAGACCTGGATATAAAAGACTTCTTCCGGCTGATTCATGAGCTCAGTGGCCTCAATGTGGTGCTGGACCCAAGCGTGAGAGGCATCGTCACCATTGATGTCACCGACATTCCCTGGGACCAGGCGTTGGCCATCGTATTGCGCAACAACAGCCTGGAATGCGAGTTGGAAGGCAACGTCCTTCGTATTGCCACCCTGGAAACGCTGCGCACGGAAGCCGACGCGCGCCGCGCGCAACAGGAAGCGCAAGCCCTGGCCGTTCCCCGGCAGAACTATACGCGCTACTTGAGCTATGCCCATTCCAAAGACGCAGTCGTGATCGTAAAGAAATTCCTGTCCACCCGCGGCGACGTGGTCTCGGACGATCGCAGCAACGCCGTCATCATTGAAGACATACCCTCCACGCTGCCCAAAATTGATAGCCTGCTCACCTTCCTGGATCGCAAGACTCCGGAAGTGGAGATTGAGGCGCGCGTGGTCTCGGCTCAGAGGACCTTTGCCCGTGATATCGGAACCCAATTGGGCTTCGGCTGGGGCAACCACGCTACCGGCACGGGTGGCGGAACGGGCGTTCCCAGTCCTATCCAGATCACTCCACCTGTCGGGGTGGTGCCTCCCTTCATCACCGTACCCGGCAACACGTCGCAGATTCCGTTGTTCTCGAACCTGCCCGCTGTCGGTCCCACCAGCGGATTCTCCATTACCAACTTCTCCTCGGTCTACCGGCTTGACTTTGTCTTGAGCATGGCTGAAAGCCGGGGATTGGTGAAGATCCTCTCCCGTCCGCGCGTGGTTACTCAGAACAACATTTCCGCGCTCATCAGGCAAGGTCAGAGGATTCCAGTGGTCACCTTGGCCCAGTTAGGCGGACCGCCCACGGTGACCTACATCGACGCATTCCTGCGGCTGACAGTCACTCCGCAGATTACCTCGGATAACACAATTTTCCTGCTGCTGGATGTGGAAAACACCACGCCGGACTTCTCCCGTGTGACCGGCGCGCAGTTGAACCCCACTCTCGATACTCAGCAGACTACAACCCAGGTGCTGGTCAGTGATGGCCAGACAGTGGTGATTGGCGGCGTGATCCAGACCCAGAACAGCTTGGCCCTCAACCAGGTGCCACTGCTGGGCAGCATCCCGATATTGGGCAACCTGTTCAAACACACCTCCATCAACACCTCAACCTCAGAGTTGCTCTTCTTCATTACTCCGAAGATTATTCAGACGTAAAGCGGCTATCTCCTCAGCCCCCGTGCCGGTTATAAAAGGCACGGGGGCCTTTCTTTTGCTTTAGCAATGTGCATCAAAGCAGTTGATTTCTCTTGCATCAAACAGTGCATTTTTTGCCGTGCTCTAAAAACAGTGCATTTCTATTGCCTCAAGAATGATGCATTTTCGCACTGGAAAACAGTGCATTTATTGCACTAAAAACGGTGCATTTATTTTTGTTTTAAAATTGGAACCGCGGACCGAAAACAGACATCCATGAACTACGCTGCCCGGCAACAGAAGCTCGCTTTGCAACTCCGGCAATCCGGAGTTGACGCCCTTCTGGTTACCCATCTGCCCAACATCCATTACCTGTGCGGCTTTACTGGAAGTGCGGCAGTGCTCTTGTTCCTTGCCGGCGAGCGCAAGCCCAGGCTCATCTTTTATACGGACGGTCGATACACGCAGCAGGCAGCCGAGCAGGTTGAAGGCGCCAAGGTGGTCATCGGCAAGAAGGCGGCTTTGCTGGAAGCCTTCGCGCGGCTGCAGAGCGCCAAACTGGGAACCCTGGGCTTTGAATCGGAGCATCTCCCCCACGCCACTTACCAGCAATTGACGAAGGTCATTCGCGGCAAAACCAGGCTGAGGCCGCTGGCAGGAATGATTGAGGACCTGCGCGCCATCAAAGACGCGGATGAAATCGAGCAGATTCGGGCAGCGGTGCTATTGGCCGCCAGTCTTTTTCAGACAGCGCTGTCTACCATCCATCCTGGAACCACCGAAAGCCTGGTGGCAGGCGAGCTGGAACTGCAGGCGCGGTGCGCGGGCGCGCAGGGAATGTCCTTCGATACCATTGTGGCGGCGGGGCCGAGATCGGCGCTGCCTCACGGTCGGGCCTCCACCCAGGCCATTCCCGCGGGCGGATTTATAATCCTGGATTACGGTGTTATACTCGCCGGTTATTGTTCTGACATGACCCGCACTGTTCACGTGGGTCGTGCTTCCAGGGCGCACCGGCGGATGTACCAGGCAGTGCGCGAGGCGCAGCTTGCATCCATTGAAGCTGTCCAACCGGGTACAGAGGTCGGTGAAGTGGACAAAGCCGGGCGCACTTTGCTCAAGAAGGCGGGGTATGGCGCCTACTTTACACACTCGACAGGTCATGGAGTTGGCATTGAGGTGCATGAGCGTCCTCGCCTCGCTACAGGCCAGACCCAGAAACTTGCGCCGGGGATGGTCATCACCATTGAACCAGGGATTTATATACCTGCGGAAGGCGGTGTCCGAATTGAAGATATGGTTCTGGTCACCGAGTCAGGGCATGAAGTCCTTACGCCCACCACAAAAGACTTTATTGAGCTTTAGCCGGGAGAGCCGACACCATTCATGAATCAGAAAGAGCTCAGAGAGCTTATTGAGTTCCTGGTCGAAAAAGACATTTCCGAGTTTGAACTTGAGCGCGGAGACGTGAAGGTCAGGATCAAACGGGGTGCGGCAGACGCGCTTCCCGCACCTGCCATTCAGCCTGTTGTGGTCACTGCATCCGGCGTGCCGGCGGCGATCCCGGCTGCTACGCCGACGCCTCGGACCAGCGTTTCCCCGCCTCCGGCTGCACCTCCAACAGACGCTGAAGAAGGTCTTCACATCGTTAAATCGCCAATCGTGGGGACGTTCTACGAGTCTCCCTCTCCCGGCTCGCCTCCCTTCGTGAAGAGCGGAGACCCGATCGAGGCGGGACAAGTGCTGTGCATCATCGAAGCCATGAAGTTGATGAATGAAATCGAATCGGATGTGACCGGTGAGCTGGTAAGAAGGCTTGTTGCCAACAGCCAGCCGGTGGAATACGGCCAGCCATTGTTTGCCATCAGACCGGGTAAGTAGGCTTGGCGCAGCCAAAGTCGAAAAAATCGAAACTTACCACTGAGCCGCAAGCCACAGCAGAGAGAATAATGGGAGCGGCGACGAACTCCGAATGTTTAGAAAGATCCTGATCGCAAACCGAGGTGAAATTGCGCTGCGGGTGATCTGCGCCTGCAAGGAACTGGGCATCAAGACCGTAGCGGTCTACAGCGACGCCGACCGCAATTCCCTGCATGTCCGTTTTGCCGATGAGGCCATCTGCATTGGTCCGCCACGCTCGGCGGAGAGCTATCTGAATATTCCTGCCGTCATCAGCGCAGCCGAGATTACTAACGTAGACGCCATCCATCCCGGTTACGGCCTGCTGAGCGAAAACGCCAACTTTGCCGAGGTCTGTGAAGCCTCGCATGTCAAATTCATCGGCCCGCCTTCTGAAGTAATTCGCCTGATGGGAGAAAAGGAAAAGGCGCGGCAGGCCATGAAGAAGGCCAACGTCCCTATCCTGCCTGGTTCTGAAGGAGTAATTGCCACTGCGGGCGAGGCCACCGAATGGGCGCGGCAGATCGGCTATCCGGTGATCGTGAAAGCCTCAGCGGGTGGCGGCGGCCGAGGTATGCGCGTGATCCGACGCGAGGACGAACTGGAGCAACTATTCAATGCTGCCCAGTCGGAAGCCGCCGCGGCCTTCGGCAACGACAATCTGTATATGGAAAAGTTTATTGAGCGCCCTCGTCACATCGAGTTCCAGGTGCTCGGCGACAACCAGGGCGGCGTGATCAGTCTTGGCGAACGCGAATGCAGCATCCAGCGTCGTCATCAGAAGCTTCTTGAAGAATCACCTTCTCCCAGGGTTACCGCGCAGATGCGCGAGACCATTGGAAAGAAGCTGGAAGAGTCGCTTTCCGCCATCGGATACGTGAATGCCGGCACGGTCGAGTTCCTGATGGATGAAGATGGCAGCCTGCATTTTATCGAGATGAATACACGCATCCAGGTGGAGCATCCAGTGACCGAGATGGTGACCGGAATTGACTTGGTGAAGTCCCAGATTCTATTGGCGTACGGTACAAGCATCGGGGAGATCGTGACCAAAGTCGAGCGCCGGGGACACTCGATTGAATGCCGCATTAACGCCGAGCATCCGGAAAAATTCACTCCCTCAGCGGGGAAGATCAGGACGTTCCACACTCCAGGCGGTCCTGGCGTCCGGGTGGACACCGCCGCTTATGCGGAAGGGGTGATCCCGCCGTACTATGACTCGCTGATTGCCAAGCTCATTACGCATGGCGCAGACCGGCAGGAAGCCATCATGCGGATGCATCGTGCGCTGGAGATGTTCATCGTTGAGGGCATTTACACTACCATTCCGCTGCACCGCCGCATCATGGAAGATGATTACTTTAAGGCCGGCAACTTCGATACCAAGTACCTGGAACGGCTTCTGCCTAAGTGGCAGGAAGAACGCGCCAGGGAGATGGCGTTGCAGTTTTGACGTCCACAGTGCAGCTTCCGCGCTTTTATCCCATTGTTGATGCAGCACGCTTTTCCGCTGGTTCCGATCCGCTGGGAGCAATCGTCCACTTTGTGCTTGAACTCGTGGAAGGCGGAGCATTGCTGATCCAATACCGGAACAAGATAGGTGGTGCGCGGGAGATACTGGGCCATGCAAGGGAGTTGCAGCGTGCCGTTCAAGACCGGGCCAGGCTTATCATGAATGACCGCGCGGACCTGTGTCTGGCCGCTGGTTTTGCCGGCGTGCATCTTGGCCAGGAGGACTTGTCTCCGGCGGCGGCGCGGCAGATTTTCGAGAAGGCCGGCAAGCAGGACTTGTGGATCGGGTTTTCCACCCACAACCCGCATCAACTTCTCGAAGCTGAGTTAATGCCGATTGACTACATTGCCGCCGGCCCGGTATTCGCGACCAGTTCCAAGGCCAATCCTGATCCGATGATTGGTCTAGAGGGGGTCCGGCAGGCGAGGAAGCTTACAGCGAAACCCTTAGTGGCAATTGGAGGCATCACCTGCCAGAACTGCAAATCGGTGCTAGAGGCGGGCGCTGATGCCGTTGCCGTCATCTCTGATGTTGTAGAATCACCCCGCAAATCAACAGAGGAATTTCTGCGTATTTTGGGGTAAAACATACAGACCATGTCCAGTTCAGCAGGTAACAGACCCGACAACACCATAGTCGAGGAATCCAGCCCTGAACTGGTCAAGGGCTTGGGCCTGACCAGCGCCACAACGCTGGTGATGGGTTCCATGATCGGCTCCGGCATCTTTATCGTTTCCGCGGGAATTGCCCGCGAGACCAACTCCCCTGGGCTTCTGCTCGGCGCATGGCTGGTAACCGGCTTCATGACTGTGGTGGGCGCGCTTTGTTATGGCGAGTTGGCGGCGATGATGCCAAAGGCTGGAGGCCAATACGTCTTTCTGCGCGAGGCCCTGGGGCCACTCTGGGGCTTTCTCTACGGCTGGACCTTGTTTCTGGTCATCCAGACGGGGACCGTAGCCGCAGTGGGGGTAGGGTTTGGAAAATATCTGGGGCATTTTTTCCCTTCCATATCAGCCAACTACTGGCTTTGGTACATAGGCCACGTTCAGCCCATTCATATCGGTTCCATCACGCTGGGGGACATGGATGTTGGGTTGAATACCCAGAACCTTGCCGCAATCATTCTTGTGATTCTGCTTAGCATCGTGAACACGTTCGGCATCAAGACCGGCGCTGCCATCCAGAATATTTTCACCATTGCCAAAGTCTCGGCGCTGGCTGGGCTGGTGGTAGTTGGCGCTTTCATTGGACGGAATGCCCAGGCCATGGCCGCCAACTTCAGCGATTTCTGGAGGCTGAACGCGCCTCATCCTGCCAGTGGCACGCCGGCGGGGCCTTTTGTTGGCGTGTTGACGATCCTGGCGGTGGCCCAGGTGGGGTCGTTGTTCTCTGCCGACGCCTGGAACAACGTGACTTTTACCGCGGCCGAGGTCAAGAATCCCAAACGCAACTTGCCTTTGTCTCTGGCTTTGGGCACGGGAATTGTAATTTTGCTGTATGTCCTGGCCAACGTGATCTACTTGACCGTTCTGCCCCTGGATGCGATTCAGCACGCACCGGCTGATCGCGTCGGCACAGTCGTGATGCAGCAGATGTTCGGCGGGACCGGAGCATCACTCATGGCTATTGCCATCCTGGTTTCCACCTTTGGCTGCTGCAATGGATTGATCCTGGCCGGCGCGCGCGTCTATTACGCCATGGCCAAAGACGGTTTGTTCTTCAAATCAGTCGGCAAGGTGAACTCTAAATACAAGAGCCCGGCCGTTTCCCTGGTAGTACAAGGCATCTGGACCTGCGTGCTTTGCGTTTCCGGTTCTTATGATCAACTGCTCAATTACGTCATATTCGCCGTGCTGGTTTTCTATGTCCTGACCATCGGCGGGCTTTTTATCTTGCGTTACACAAGGCCAGATGCCGAGCGGCCCTACCGGGCAATTGGTTATCCGATACTGCCGGCCATTTATATCGTGATGGCTTTATTCATTGATGTCGTATTATTGCGCTACCAACCGCAATTCACATGGCCGGGCTTGATTATCGTGCTGCTGGGAATCCCCGTGTACCTGATATGGTCACGGCGGAGTGCGGCCGTGACCCAAGCTTGAGCATAAAAGGAGAAACTCTGAATGGCCAACCTGCTGGCGACTAAGCCGCTGGACACGCTGCTTGCGGAATCGAAAGATGAGAGCGAGCACAGCCTGAAACGTGTACTCGGACCCATCAATCTCATTACGCTTGGTATTGGCGCCATCATCGGCGCTGGAATCTTCGTCCTGACAGGAGCAGCGGCAGCCCAGTATGGTGGGCCTGCGATTGTGCTCTCCTATGTTCTTGCAGGAGTGGGGTGCGCGTTCGCGGGGTTATGCTACGCGGAATTTGCCTCGTTAATTCCCATTGCAGGCTCTGCTTATACCTATGGCTACGCCACTCTGGGTGAGATATTCGCCTGGATCATTGGTTGGGACCTGATTCTGGAGTACGCCTTCGGCGCAGCCACCGTCGCTGCCGGCTGGTCAGGCACTGTGGTTGCCTTCTTGCAGGGCTTCGGAATCAATCTTCCTCCGCAGATCACCAATGTTCCGGGAACCGAAATGGTTTTCTACCAGAACAATTGGACTCCGCTGGTTACCGTCCAGAAGACCTTAACTGCGGCCGGAGTAGACTGGCACACCTTGCCGCACACCACGGCCGTTTTTAATCTGGTTGCCTTCATCGGCATCGCACTGGTGACAACGATCCTGGTGATTGGCATTAAAGAGGCAGCCAGTTTCAATACGGCAATCGTTTTTGTGAAGCTGGCAGCCGTGTTGATCTTCATTGCTGTTGCCGGTTATTACGCGACGCAGCATTGGGCACAGACAAAAACAAATTGGACACCTTTTATTCCTCCGAACAGCGGAAAATTCGGCTTCTATGGAGCGTCAGGCATTTTCCGGGGAGCTGCAGTGGTGTTTTTTGCTTACATCGGCTTTGACGCTGTGTCTACGGCTGCGCAGGAAGCCAAAAACCCCCAGAAAGACATGCCGGTTGGGATTATGGGTTCCCTGGCTATTTGCACCGTGTTGTACATTCTGGTGTCAGGGTTGCTCACGGGCGTTGTGCATTACTCCCAACTTAATGTAGCAGCTCCGGTCTCACTGGCGATTTCACAGACCGGGGTGTGGTGGGGCAGCATGCTGGTAAACGCGGGCGCCATCGCAGGTCTGAGCACCGTGATGCTAGTCATGTTGTTGGGCCAATCCCGAGTCTTTTACTCCATGTCACGCGATGGATTGCTATGGAAGTGGGCAGGAGAAGTTCATCCAAAATTTCGCACACCCTGGAAGGCAAATATCATCGTTGGGATTTTCGTGGCGTTTTTCGCTGCCATGATTCCCATTGGGATTCTTGGAGAACTTGTTAGCATCGGAACACTGTTGGCATTCGTTATTGTTTGCGCTGGCGTGTGGATCATGCGCAGGAAACGTCCGGACTTGCCACGTCCATTCAAAACGCCATGGGTGCCATTCACGCCCATCATGGGCATTCTGGTCGCCTTCGCAATGATGGCCTCCTTACCCGGCGACACCTGGCTGCGTCTTATCATATGGCTAGCCATTGGCATGGTCATCTACTTTACCTACGGCCGTCATCACAGTAAAGTGCAGCGCGGGGAAGTGGCTGCGGGCGCTTCACCGGGAAGGAAGAGTTGACCCGGGAATTCGATCTTCTTGTTCGAAAAGCCCTTCACTAGCGTGGAGGGCTTTTGTTTTAGAATGGCTCAACTTACATCTATAAGGCCCTACTACGGCACCGAGGAGTCCCTGAATGGCCAATCTGCTGGCGACCAAACCACTCAACCTGATTCTTTCTGAAGCCCACGAGACCGGTGAACACAGCCTCCGGCGGGCCTTGGGGCCGACCAATCTCATTACGCTGGGCATTGGCGCAATTATTGGCACCGGCATCTTCGTCATTACGGGCACTGCTACGGCAGAACATGCCGGCCCCGCCATTGTGCTTTCATTTGTTTTTGCCGCTGTCGGTTGCGTCTTTGCAGGCCTCTGCTATGCCGAATTTGCCTCGATGATCCCGGTGGCGGGATCAGCCTATACCTACGGCTACGCCACTCTGGGTGAGCTTGTAGCCTGGATCATCGGCTGGGATCTGGTGCTCGAGTATGCTTTTGGCGCCGCCACCGTAGCTTCAGGATGGAGTGGATACTTCATCAGCCTGTTGGGTGATTTTGGAATCAGGCTGCCAGCGTCCATGGCCGGGACCCATTGGGATGAATTTCTCTACTACCACAACCATTGGGAGTCAGCCAAACTCCTGACGCCTAAGCTGAAAACTCTGGGAATTGATCCGGCAACCCTGCCGCATGCCCATGGGGTCTTCAATCTGCTTGGTTTTATCGTAATTTTGCTCACTACGCTGGTTCTCGTGTTGGGAATCAAAGAATCGGCAAACTTTAATTCTGCCATTGTCATCATCAAGGTGGCTGTTTTGATTGTGTTTATCGGGATTGGAACCAACTATCTGTTCAAGCATTCTGACCTGATTGCGGCCAACTGGCACCCATTCATCCCCCCCAATACGGGTAACTTTGGTGAATATGGAATCTCGGGAATCTTGCGTGCAGCCGGCATCATATTCTTTGCTTACATCGGGTTTGACGCTGTCTCCACCGCTGCGCAGGAAGCCAAGAACCCGGAGAAAGATATGCCCATTGGCATTCTCGGTTCGTTAGCCATCTGCACGGTGCTCTATATTCTGGTAGCACTAGTGCTTACAGGGCTGGTGAGTTACAAAAACCTGGACGTGCGGGATCCGTTGGCCATTGGCATTGATAGTACCGGTGTGCGCTCGGGAAGCCTTCTGGTGAAGGTTGGCGCGCTGATGGGCCTAAGCAGCACCATTGTGGTCATGTTGATGGGCCAGTCACGCGTGTTTTTTTCCATGGCCCGCGACCGCCTATTGCCCAAAGCCTTCAGCAACGTGCATCCGCGCTTCCGAACGCCATGGATTTCATCCCTGACTGTGGGCACATTCGTCGCCCTTCTAGCCGCCTCGCTGCCCATCAATGTACTGGACGAGATGGTGAGCATCGGCACATTGCTGGCATTTGTGATAGTCTGCGCGGGCGTGTGGGTCCTCCGCCGCCGAAATCCCAACCTTCCTCGGCCATTTAAAACACCATGGGTGCCGTTTACCCCGATTATGGGCATGCTTATCTCCCTGGCAATGATGGTGAGCCTGACTGGACTTACCTGGATCCGTTTAGGTGTGTGGCTAGTCATCGGCATGTTCATTTACATGTTTTATGGACGCTTCCACAGCCGCGTGCAGCGGGGCGAGGTGACACCAGGCCCAGCGTCACCCAGAAACGTGTAGAGGCATTTCTGATTTCTGGTTCCAGTGAAGAAACTCCGTCCATTCATGATTATTTCTTTCGCGCTGCTGCTGCTTACAGTGGCGGGCACGGCGGGATTTCACTACATCGAGCACTGGTCCTGGTTCGACAGCTTCTACATGGTGATCATCACCCTGAGCACCATCGGCTATGGTGAAGTGCATCCCTTGTCGCATGCCGGGCGCGCCTTCAATATTGTGCTCATCGTTGCCGGGGTGGCGCTGGTGTTTCTGTTGATCGGAGCGCTTACACAGGCTCTGCTAGAATTCGAGCTAGGCAAGGTGTTCGGGAAACGCCGCATGGAACGCGAAGTTGCCGGTCTCAAGAACCACTACATCATCTGCGGGGCAGGACGCGTGGGCAGCAGTGTGGCCCGTGAACTGGCCACAAAACCTTGTCCGTTCGTGATCATTGAGGCCGCCGAAGAAAGCACCAAAGGACTGGACAGCAAATGGCTGGTGGTGATTGGCGATGCAGCCAGCGAAAAAGCGCTGCGCGAAGCCGGCATTGAGCGCGCCCGCGGCCTGGTTGCCGCCACCACGACCGATGCTACGAACATCTATATTGTGCTCACGGCCAAGAGCCTAAAGCCGGACCTGAAGATTATCGCCCGCGCCAGCGAAGAGAGTGCCGAAAAACACCTGAAGACCGCTGGAGCCGATGTGGTGATCTCTCCCTATGCCGCCGCCGGACACCGGATTGCCCAGAGCTTTTTGCGTCCAAACGTTCTTGATTTCCTGGACATCGCCACCGCCAGCGAAGGATTGCTGGAAATGGTGATCGAAGAGATCAAGGTCGCGCCGCAGTCGTCGCTGGCGCAAACCACCGTGGGCGGCTCGGGCATTCATCATCAGTTCGGCATCATGATCCTGGCCATTCGGGGAGCCGATGGCGGCACCCGCTTCAACCCGCACGCGGGTGAACCGATTCGCGGCGGCGACTATCTGATTGCCATGGGAGAACCTTCGCAGATGGGGAAGCTGGAAGATCTGGCGTCACAAACTACGTCGGTGCGCTCATGAAACTTTCGATTTTCGATGAAAACTTACCAGCTACGCAATGACCGAATTCCTAAAGATGCCTTCCTCTACCACCCATTCAGCCGATGAAACTACTCAGCTCGGAAGACAGTTGGCTGGAGATTTGCGTCCGGGCATGGTTGTCTTATTGCGTGGCGATCTGGGCGCCGGAAAAACCACTCTGGTCAAGGGCATCGCGGAGGGCTTTCATGCCGGTTCGGCTGAAGACGTAACCAGCCCGACGTTCACCCTGATTCATGAATACCGGGGCACGAAGGCCACTCTGTACCATATTGATCTTTACCGCATTGATACTCAACGCGAACTCGATACCCTGGCGCTGGACGATCTGATCGGTCCTGAGAATATTTTGTTGATCGAGTGGGGAGAAAAGTTCGAAAGGTTCAGGCGGGAAAGAGATATAGAAATTGTGATCGAACACATGGGGGACGACGAGCGGCGAGTCATTGTCAATGCCGCAGATAACCGCACGTAAGCCTAAACACTGGGTGCTGTCTCTGCTCTCCCTTGCACTTGTCACCCTATTCCCTTCAACGCGGTAAGGTGTTCCTGACCGTCATCCACACCAGCCATAAGCCATTCAGACAAAACAGAACGATCGCTGGAAGAAGGAATCGGCGGGCCGGAATGCGATGAACTGCACACCAGATGCACGCGCCCGCAATCGATAAATCAACAATAGTGAAGATCAAAAATATCTTTGTTTTACTCACATAGCCGCCCCAGCGTGGCGGATCAAAGGAAATCGAGTGGTCCTAGAATCCCATAATGTTATATCCGCAATCCACGTAAAGGGTTTCGCCAGTGATGCCGGTGCTAAGGTCTGACGCCAGAAAAAGCGCGGTATCGCCTACTTCTTTCGGTTCCACGCTGCGCTTCAATGGCGCGCGGTCTGCTTGCGCTTTCAGCATCTCGCTGAATCCGGAGACGGCGCGGGAAGCCAGGGTCTTGATGGGTCCCGCCGAAATCGCATTGACCCGGATCCTGCGCGGCCCCAGGGTGTAGGCGAGATAGCGCACGCTGGCTTCTAACGCCGCCTTGGCCACCCCCATTACGTTATAAGACGGCATGACCTTCTCAGCCCCAAGGTAGGTCAAGGTCATGATGCTGCCGCCGTTGGACATGAGCGGCGCTACCGCACGCGACAGCGCGATGAGCGAATAAACGCTGGTATCCTGCGCGATCCTGAATCCTTCACGCGAAGTGTTGAGAAAATCGCCTTTCAGCTCTTCCGCAGGAGCATAAGCGATGGAGTGGACCAGGACGTCTATGCGCTGGTAGCGCTGCTGCAACGCGGATGCCAACTGCTCAATCTCCGCGTCGCTGTTGGCATCGCATTGAAATCCCTCCGTAGCAGGCAGGGAGGTGATCAGGTCCTGCGCCTCTTCTTTCATCCGTTCGTTCATGTAAGTGATGGCGAGGTTCGCCCCGGCATCACTCAAGCGCTGCGCAATGGCCCAGGCAATACTGCGCTTGTTGGCCACTCCGCAGACAACCGTATTCCGCCCTTGCATGGTAAGCATAGAGATAATACCTCGCACCAGGAAACCGGACAGGATAACAGATGCCGTTGTCAGAGGCTGATGCCATGACTGCCCTCCTCACTTCCATGGCTCTATCCACCTCACTGTTCCTCGCAATCGTAGCATCGGTCGCCTTTTCAAGAATGCGCGATGTCTCGACTTGATCTGGTCCCCAAGATCACCGTGAAAGGTCAATCCGACTGCATCGATTGCGGCTCAGCGGCGGCAGGGGCGCCGGCGCTCTCCACTCTGGGTTCTATCGGCCACGTGCCTGTGAGGCACGCCAGCAGATACAGACTGCCGACGATGCCAAATGCAAGCGCAAGGCTCTTCTTATGCGCTACCGCGCCCACCAGGAGGGCAAGGCCGAACTGGAGGCACGTTCCGGCAAAGAAAAACGTGTTTTGTACTCGTCCCATAAAATGCTTGGGCACCATTTCCATCACGTCACTGGTGATGGCGACTCCGCCCAAAGCCCGGCAGCAGCCCATAATCGCGTAGACCAGCACCGAGGCGGAGAGAGCAAGGGCCACCGTGCCTGCAGCGCCGAGGCGCAAGCTACCGTGCACATGCGAGCCGATCCAGGGAAGGGAAATCAGGCAGAATCCCAGGACAGCCATGGAGATTCCAATCGCCCATCGGTGTCCCGTGCCGCGAATGAGCACCGGCGTGTAGAACGCGCTCAAGCAAGCGCCAATCGCCCACCCTCCATTCAGCCACCCGTAGCCGATAGCGCCGGCCTTGAGAATGTGATCGCTGAGTGGAGCAGTGATTACGCCCTGGGTCAGCATGGCGCCGATAAACATGGCCCAGGCGCTGCCCAGGAGCAGCAGCCGGGGACGAAGCTTGATATACGCAATGCCTTCACGCAACTCATGCAAAAAGCGGCCGATTGGACTCTGGTGCCGCGTTGGCGGCGCAATCAAAGCAGCCGTATGCCGTCCCTTGCGGACAAACAGATAGCAGGCGAATGACACAACGTAACTGGCGAAATCAATGAACAAGATTCCCGCCAGGCCAATCGAGTTATACATAAATCCAACCAGCGATCCGGCAATCAACCAACCGCCTTGAATGCCGGCAAGGAGAAAGCTGTTGGCATGCACAAAGTGCGAGTCCGGCGTGAGTTCCTGGATGAGCGCATTAATGGTCGGCCAGAACATCCAGAAACCCGCGGCGACGAGGATGCTCATCAGATAGACTTCCCAGAGCCTCGCCATCCCGCGGTAGGCGAGCACGGCGACCAGGAGAATGATCAAACCGCGAGAGGCATCCAGCACCATCACCAGGCGACGGCGGTCCTCCCGATCAATCACAACTCCGGTGAAGGGCAGCATGAGCATAGCAGGGATGGTCTGCAGCATGAGCAGCGTGCCCAGCGCCATTTCAGAGTGCGTAGCCTGAAGCACGAACCATGTGACGGCCGCAGAGTTCATTCCGCTGCCAATCATGGAGATCATGTTGGCGGCAAAAATCAGCCGGAGGCCACGGTGCTGCAGGATTTCCTTCATTGATTCCAATGTAACATTACCTATCTCTTATTCTGCCGATTGGTGGGATAATCAGGAATAGTGCTGACTTCGAATGTCCAGAAGCTGGCCAAACTAGCGGTTCTGGCGGCAGCGGCGGGTTTTGCTGCCCCGGCCCCGGAGAGCCCCAAACCGCTTTCCGCCTATTACGAAAGTACAAGCACCCAGCTTGTACCTGAAGCGGCAGCTACCACCCGCGACGCAGCTTCACTCGGTCCATGGACGTTCGGTAAGCGTCTGCACCAGGACAAGCCGCTCGATAAGCGCCTCAATCTCTACGTAGTGCTACCGGGTAAGCTATACCATTCGACGGGCAATCCTGAATACGATCACAATCTGGTAGTCAACTCCCTCACCCACGATAAATTGCGTGGTTGGGATATCTTCTGGTGCATCGTCCTAGACCCCAAGCTGGGTGACGACCTTCGCAGCGAGCAAGAGCTGCTGGTTGCCGCGCAGCAATCCTTCAGGCCGGCTGACCTGTTCGACGTAGAAGATATCCCGGCCCACGAAGTGCTCCGAGAAAAAACCGGAATACAATCTCTGGCCGAACTCGGCCGATATCGTCGTAAAGACGGTTCTTTGCCGCGCCTGATCATCCTTCCCGCCAAGCTGGCAGTGAGCGCGACGGTAGAAGTTCCAAGCCCCACAAACGAGCAACCAAGATTGCCATAACTGCCAAAATCGCCGGAGTTTACAAAATTTAAGGGCAACAGCAAGCGCTTTAGCCGCGAATTCACGCGAACAACGCGAATCAGAGAGCCGACAAGTCCTAAAGCGAAGAGCCAAGAAGCCAACAGCCATTTGCAATTGCCATAGTTGCCCCATCGCGGCGGGCTCTTATTTATACTGAGTGTTACTCGACCACCTGAGGAAACAGACTGCTCCCTTTCATCCATATTGGGCCGCTGGCCATCGGGACATTCGGCCTGCTGATGTGGCTGGCCTTTGTGGCCGCGTTTTTTTCGCTGCAGACGGAGATCAAGCGCCGCAATCTGAAGATCGATCCCAGCATGATCATTGTGTACATGGCCATTGCCGGCATCCTGGGCGGCAAGATCTGGCATGTGATCGATACACCCGCTGACCGCCCGACCTGGCAACTGTTGTTCAGCAGGGAATTCTTTGAATGGTTTCGTTCCGGCTTTGCCTGGTTTGGAGGTTTTGTCGCCGGAATCACAATTCTGTTGCTGCTGGCGCGGAAATATAAGGTCAGCATGCTCAGCATGCTGGACATTTGCAGTCCGGCAACGGCAATCGGGTATGCCGTGGGCAGGATCGGATGCCTCGTCTCCGGCGATGGCGACTACGGACGTCCCACCTCATGGCAGTGGCCGTGGGGGATGGCTTTTCCGCATGGGCTGGTTCCCACAACGGAAACTTGCGTGCAGTGGGGGTGGCCGGCGGATTGCCGCGTTTATCCCACGCCTATTTATGAGTTCATCGTCGGCGCGCTGATCTTCTGGTATCTGTGGCGCAGAGGGCGGCGCGCGATTCAGCATCCGCTGGCGGCAGGTGTGATCACGGGCGAGTTTCTGGCGCTCTTTGGGATGGAACGCTTTCTGGTCGAGTTTCTGCGCATCAACCCGCGCGTCATCTTCGGCATGAGCAATGCCCAATTCGCCGCGCTGGTCACCATGATTGCCGGAATCATCCTGCTGATTTTCTCGAGACGCCGGTTTCGCAAGATCGATCCTGTCCACCGCGTTCTGAACCACGTAGATCAGCATGGCAGTTCCACCAAAGCGGAATATCATCGCGCCACACCTGAATGCCCGCATCCTGAGCGCTGGAGCATGTTTGACACTATGACAGCCGAAGTCGAGGTCCTGGAATTTCTCAAATGCCTGATGACCACGGTCAAGCCCAACCTTGTAGTCGAAACCGGGACGTTTCTTGGCGTGAGCACGCTCTATATGGCCGAGGGCCTGAAGCACAACGGGTTTGGAAAAATCATTACCTGCGAGCCTGACCCGGAAGTCTTCTCCAAGGCCAAGGAGAAGATTGATGCTTCCGGACTGAAAAAATGGATTGATTTCCGGCGTGAATCCAGCCTGAAGCTGAAGGTCTCCGGGACGATTGATCTCTTGTTTTGTGATTCGCTTCCGGAACTGCGTGAGCCGGAGGTGCGCCACTTTCTGCCCCAGGTGAATTCCAACGGATTGATCCTGATGCATGATTCCAGCTCGCACCTTAAGACCGTTCGCGAGGCTGCATTGCGGCTGGAAAGCGAAGGACTCATTTCCGTAGTCCTGTTGCCTACACCACGCGGATTAGTGATCGGGCAAAAAAGGGAAGGAAGGAAGTAAGGGGAATTGGGAAATTGGGTAATGTGGTAATTGGGTAAGTTGAAGAGGGGCATACCTACGGCTTTTCAAAATTACCAGATTCTTTTTACTTTGCCGCCTTATTGGATGGGAATTCCACCGCAATAAGCTGCGCCGGGGCGTTGCCGGCGTTCACTACATCCGCCTTTTGCTTCGCTTCTACCCAAACGGCCTCACCCGCTGATTTGCGAATCTCCCCTTTCTTGCTCCTCGTCAGAGCCACGTCTGTGACCGGGACCAGAAGTTCGGCAGCCGTTCCCGGATGAGGGGAAAATGAATCGCCAGGAAGAAGCTGGACGTCTGTTGCAACAGCGCTGCCGAGCTGTAGACTGTTGGCGAATTTGACATGCGAGTCAACTGGCGGGCTGATGCCGCTTATCCCGAAGTCCCATGTGCCGTATTCCCATTGATAGCCATAGGTCGTTACTTTTGGATCGAGAAATTCTACCGTCACGTTCCGGCACGGGTCGGCTCGATTGTTGCGCGTGCCGATCGGCTGTCCCCCAAAGAAGAACCGCACATCCCCCTGGTGCAGGGGATAACTCTGGTTGTCGGACGTGCCCTCGCGCCACATCACCACCTCGCAATCATCGAGTGCAACCACCAGAAAATTATGCGTGTGGATTACATAGGCCTGCTCATTTGCGTTGAGCGCAAGCTTAAACACCCGGACCAGACTGTTCTGCAGGAGCAGCGAATAGTGCGGTTCCTGGCCCATATTAACTGCTGTTTGCGCCCAGGCCAGACCGGATAGAAGCATCGCAAATGCTACGCCAGATCTCATGCGAGGATTGTATCTCTGGAGCATTGCCAAAACTGCCAAAAACGCCGCAACTGTCTTCTCGTCGGTCTATCTCGAGCGAGGCTTCTCCGCGCGGTCCACACACCCTGCCCGGAATGAACGGTCATCCACGCGGCGCAAGCGGCCGGACATGCCGGGACGCAGAAGCTTGTAGTGCGAAATGGTGAACAAATAGTCTGACACGAACCACAGCGGCTTCTCCGTCGTCATCCACTCCAGATGATCGAATCGCGCCAGGTTCACAGGCCGCGAAAAAGTGCGGAGAGAACGCTCTCGGCGCAGGTTGAAGAAGACCTCAAAATAACTCATGGCTAGCTCGCGCAGGTTGCGGTATACCGGTTCGCGATAGCGAAGGCCGGTAAAGTTGGATTTGGCCACGGCGCCCCAGCAGCCGTTCACACGATAGATACCCACCACATGATCGCTGTCAGCTTCACCTTCGAGATCGAAGACCAGCGGCGCGTAACCGTTCACCCGCAATGCCGCCGCAGCGAACAAGGCCCCTTCAAGGCAGTGTGACGCGCCCTCGCGCAACACGACTCGGGGCGACCAGGCAGTGTCGGCCAGGTGGTAGGGCATATCATCTAAAAACTTCTGGATTCCGTAAGGGTCTTTCAGGCTGCGCAGCTTGCGTAGTTCTTTGGGAGTAAAACCGGAGTGTACGCGATTCATCACAGTTTTGGACAGAGTATATGCCCCTAACGATCTTCTTCCGATGGCCCCATGACCCGACGACCCGATGACCCGATATTCGCTTTGCTCCTCTCCCAAGCCTTGGCATACTTCCAACTCACATAGCTGGCATGGGTCATCAGCACCAGGAGACCTTCGCGGCCGTCAAGAAATCCCAGGCGAAAGAAGTACATGTAGATAAATCTTACGAACGGGCGCAGCACGATGTTGATAAAGCTGAAGCCGGCCTTCCGCTCTTTCACCACCATCCCGGCGCCCAGTGAAGAATACCGGTTGGCATGCTCAATGAAGCTCTCCAGCGTGGGATATGCGTGGTGAATCAGGTCGCCTTTAAGATGGCCCATGCGGGGCAGCTTCTTCATGTCCTCGTGGACGGCGCGAATCTCAAACTCAGCCAGTTCGCGCTTGACCAGCCGCATTTTCGCATCCGGATAGTAACCGCTGTGCTTGATCCATTTGCCCAGATAGAGGTTCCGCCGGTTCATGGTGTATGCATCGAATTCCGGCGCCGCCTGCTCTGGCTTGAAGAGTGACTGAATGCTGGCGGCGAGTTCGGCGCTGACCTCTTCATCCGCATCCAGCGATAAAATCCACTCGCAGCTCGCCTTATCCAGCGATGAGTTCTTCTGCAGCGCAAATCCCTTCCAGGGCTCAACAAATACTTTGGCCCCGTATGACCGCGCGATGGACGCGGTGCTGTCTGTGCTGCCGGAATCCACAACAATGATTTCGCCGGCAATGTCCTTAACGCTCTCCAGCGTCCGCCCGATATTGGCCTCTTCATTGAGGGTAATGATGCAAACGGAAAGACTCATGCGGGAGAGGATAACAGGATCTGCCGCTTGCGCGAGAGCACAGCCCGTAGAACGGGCTGAAGGGATACGGTACCGATGGACGCCGGATGTGGTTCCGTGGCTAGCTTGCGGCATCCATGAAAATACTGGAATAAAAGGGTTGCATATTAACTATAGTAGTAGTAGATTAACAAACTATCATAGTAGACACGACAAAAATGGCAAACCCCAAGCTCGCAAAGCTCGAACTGCAAATTATGGAGGCGCTGTGGGCTCGTGGGCAGGCCTCCATTCGGGAGATCCAGGAAGCCTTTCCTGGAAAAAACAGGCCTGCTTACACCACCATTCAAACAACGGTTTATCGCCTGGAAGGAAAGAAGGCGGTGCGCCGCGTCAGGAAGGTGGGCAATTTTCACATTTTTGAGGCCGCAGTCTCCCGCAACGCCGCACAGCGGAGGTTGATTGACGACCTGTTGGCGCTCTTTGGCGGACGCACCCAGCCCGTGATGGCCCACCTGATTGAATCCGGCAGGCTCACCCTGGAAGACGTAAAGGAAGCCGAGAAAACTCTGCGCAAGCTGGAGAGCAAGGAGCAATCGAAATGACGCCAAATCATTTCACGATATATGTCGCAGCTACGGGCAATCACCTGTGGCAGTCCACGCTGTTCGCCATCACCGTCTGGTTGCTGACACTGCTTCTGCGGAAGAACCGGGCGCGAGCGCGCTATTGGCTGTGGATGGCAGCGTCGCTCAAGTTTCTGCTTCCCTTTTCCTTGCTGGTCGGTCTGGGCGGCCGCCTGGCATCGCCGCGCCCTTCTGCAGCTAAGCAGACGGGATTCTATTGGGTCATGGAGCAGGTGAGCCAACCCTTTACCCGGCAGGTGCCGCTCTTGATTCCCCCGACTGTTCCCATGCCAGTCTCACCGAGCCGGATGGATCTTCTGCCGATGATCCTTGCAGCGGCATGGCTGTGTGGGTTGGTCGTGGTACTTCTGGCGTGGTGCCTGCGCCGGCGCCGAATTTCTGCGGTGATGCGGGACGCAGCGCCGTTGCGCGAAGCGCGCGAACTGGAAGCGCTGCGCAGATTGGAAAGCAAGGCTGGAATAAGGCACACGCTGGAGATGCGATTGTCGCGGGCTTCTCTGGAGCCGGGAATTTTCGGCATCTTTCGCCCGGTCTTGCTATGGCCTCAGGGGATTTCCGAACGCCTGGGAGATGAGCATCTGGAAGCCATTCTGGCCCACGAACTGTGGCATGTGCGCCGTCGCGACAATCTGGCTGCAGCCACGCACATGCTGGTTGAGGCCATCTTCTGGTTTCACCCGCTGGTCTGGTGGCTGGGTGCGCGGCTGGTGGAAGAGCGCGAGCTTGCTTGCGATGAAGGAGTACTGGCCCTCGGCAGCCGACCGCAGGTCTATGCAGAAAGCATCTTGAAGACCTGCGAATTCTGTGTGGAAGCACCGCTGGCCTGTGTGTCTGGAGTTACCGGGGCCGATCTGAAGAAGCGGGTTGTGCGGATCATGACGCAGAACCTGGCAGAGAAGCTCAGTTTGGGCAGAAAACTGGTGTTAGCTGTCATGGGCGCAGTTGCGATTGCCGGGCCTATGGTGTTCGGCCTGCTGCATGCACCGCAAGTCCAGGCACAGTCGCCACAAACGGCGGGCGTATCCTCACCTTCTTTTGATGTGGCTTCGATCAAACCTAATAAGTCCGACACTGCCATGGACAAGATCCTGTTTACCCCATCGGGATTCTCCGCGGAACACATCGCGGTGCACGAGTTTATCCGCATCGCATACGACGTCCAGGAAACTCAAATCGTAGCAGAGCCGGGTTGGCTCAACTCGGAAAAATACGATGTCGAGGCTAGAGTCACATTGGCGCTTGAGGGTCAACACTACTCACCCTCGGACCGGAAATTAGCGCTGCAGCAGCTCTTGGCTGACCGATTCAATCTGAAGCTTCACCGCGAGACAAGAGAGCTTCCAGTGTATGAGTTGGTCATCGCCGAAAACGGTTCCAAGTTTCACGAATCAAGACCTGGCGACACCTACACCAACGGAACCAAGCGTCAGGACGGTCAGCCGATAGGTCAAGGGATCTGGATGCTAGGTAGGGGCAACCTGGTAAGTCAAGGGCAGCCGATTGAATCCCTGATATCGGTGCTGTCCAGGCAACTGGACCGCCCCATTCTCGATAAGACCGGTCTCAAAGGCCAGTATGACTACACGCTGCAATGGACACCCGAAGACAGCCCAACCGACGGCGGGAAACCCGGAGCGCAGCCTGCTCCTGAATCTTCCGGACCGTCCATATTTGCTGCGATACAGGAGAAGCTTGGCCTGAAGCTGGAGCCGAAGAAAGGCCCGATGCAAGTCCTCGTGATCGATCATATCGAGGAGCCTTCGGAGAATTAACCCAACGGAAAATGCTATGGCCGACTGGTGGCTCGAAGGGTATAGAGTCAGGAGCAAGGGGAAAAACAGCGAGCTATTTCTTTACCCTACGCAAAAAGTCCGCAATTTAGTGGTCCTATAAACGATCTTTGGCAGGCGGAATTCGTTTTCTGTGGCAAAAGCAGGGAGGAAGTGGATTATGCGCATCATGATACAGCGCCTGGCAGTAAGCTGTGCAGCGGCGATGGCGGGCCTTGTACTCTTCAGTCTGGCACGCACCCCGCAAGTTTGGGCACAATCAACTCCGGCGGCAGCTACGCCCTTACCTTCCTTTGAAGTCGCCTCGATCAAGCCGAACCACCCTGAGGGCGGGCTCCAAAGAGTCAGGCTGATGTTTGCTCCTGACGGGCTCACTGCAAGCGGTTTGACGGTTAAGGCTCTGGTGGGATTTGCCTATAACTTGAAGGACTTCCAGATTTCCGGAGGACCAGGCTGGATTGATTCCGAGAGATACGATATTGACGCGAAGATGGACGAGGCGACAATCGAGGCGCTCAAGAAATTGCCGCCAGAACAAGCTGTGGAACAACGGCGGCTCATGTTGCAGTCGCTGCTGACGGAGCGATTCAAGTTGAAAGCGAGCCAGTCCAGCAAAGAACTGCCTATTTATGCGCTGGTCGTAGCCAAGAACGGTCCCAAGCTTTCCCAGTCTGCAGTCACGCCATCACCTGGCCCAGCATCACCTGGCCCTGCATCTGGTCCTGCCGGCCCCGGCCCTCGGAGCATGATGAGTTTCAGGAATGGCGAGCTTACCGCGACCGGGATCCCGATTAGCACCCTAGCCGATCGAATCTCCCGCGAGGTCGGCCGCGACGTTATAGACAAAACCGGCCTTCAGGGAAGGTACGATTTCACGTTGCATTGGGCGCCGGAGATCCAAGCCCCGATGCCCGGCGGCCCTGCGGACAGCGGTCCAGGATCTGCCGCTGCGTCGCCTGACTCCTCTGGGCCTTCCATCTTCACCGCGATTCAGGAGCAGCTCGGCCTGAAACTGGAATCACAAAAAGGCCCGGTGAAGACCCTGGTCATCGAGTCGGTTGAGAAACCTTCGGAAAACTAAGCGTGAGAGGTGAAATGGTCCAACTCAAGTTGGTCAGCATAGGCCGAAGGATCTTACTGGCGACCCTCTGCCTGGTCACGCTCGCGGCGCCTGCGATTTTTGGTTTGGCGTACGCCCCTCAAGCCTGGGTACAGTCGCCACAAACGGCAAGTACGACTCCTGCAGGAACTGCGGCTACGCCCGCAGTTTCATTCGATGTTGTTTCTATTAAGCCGGAGCGTTCCAGCGGCAGCAATCATATCAATATCCATGTTTCATTTGATACCGATAGCTTCATAGCAACGGGGGTGACAGCAAAATACCTCATTGAACTTGCATACGACGTAAGAGATTTTCAAATCTCCGGAGGACCAGCATGGGCTGACTCGGAAAAATATGCCGTCAACGCGAAGATAGATGAAGAGACACTGGGAGCGCTCAAGAAACTGGCGCCCGACCAGGGGTCCGTGCAACGGCGGCTCATGCTGCAATCGTTGCTCACAGAGCGATTCAAGTTGAAGGTAAGTCACTCGAGCAAAGATCTCCCTACGTATGCGCTACTAGTGAGCAAAGACGGCCCAAAGATTAAGCTGTCTGCCGACCCCACCGGCCGCGGAGGCTTCAGCAGCAACAAGCGGGGCGAGGTTATTGTGAAGGGAGCGTTCATGAACAGTTTTGCCGACTGGCTCTCACGCGAACTCAGGCGCAAGGTTGTAGACAAAACCGGACTTGAAGGGAAATACGATTTCACCCTGCACTGGACACCTGAGAGACTGACTGCGATGCCGGTCAGCGCTGCGGACAGCAATCCAGGGGCTGCCACCCCGCCGTCCGATTCCGGCCCATCGATTTTCACCGCGCTTCAGGAGCAGCTTGGCCTGAAACTGGAGTCACAAAAAGGCCCGGTGGAAACTCTGATCATTGATTCCATCGATAAACCTTCAGAAAACTGACCGTGCGCATTCTTAATTATCTGCGCTTCGCCATAGCCTGTCTGGCCCTCTGCACCATGGCAGCAGCGTCCGAATATCATGGGCAGGTCACCTTCGGCGGCTTGCCGCTGCCGGGAGCGCAAGTAACAGCAACCCAGGGCGACAACAAACTTGTTGCCGTTACGGACCAACAAGGCATCTTTTCATTCCCCGATTTGAAGGATGGCAACTGGACAATCGAAGTCGAGATGCAGTGCTTTAACACCATCAGGCAGGATGTGGTTGTCGGGCCAAATACGCAAGCCCCAGTTTGGGAATTGAAGCTGTTGCCGCTCGATCAGATCAAGGGCCAGACGACGACTGTGGTTGCCGCCAACCCAACGCTCCCAAAGGTCACCAGCGAGCAGCAAGGCAAACCGGAGAGCAAGCCTCCCGCGACAGCGCCACCACAAAAAGAGGACGACCTCAACCAGTCTGCCTCCGATGGTTTCCTGATCAATGGAAGCATGAACAACGGCGCGGCTTCCCCATTCGCGCAGCTTGCCGCATTTGGCAATGCCAGAAGCGCCGGGCAAGGGGTGTATCACGGCGGAATCGGCGTCAGGCTGGACAATGCAGCACTGGACGCGCGGCCCTTTTCCTTAAGCGGCCTGAACACACCCAAGGCATCTTACAATCGCGTGACGACTGTGGCCACATTCGGCGGCCCGCTGAAAATCCCTCATCTGTTCCAGCACGGTCCTATTTTCTTTGTCAGCTACCAGTGGACGCGAGACCGCAACGACACAAACCAGTCCGGCCTGGTGCCGGACCTGGCGGAACGCCAGGGAGATTTTTCCCACGAGTTGAACCCACAGGGCCAGCCGGTCCAGATCTTCAATCCGGCCACGGGCCTGCCTTTCGCCGGCAACGTAGTTCCCGTAAGCCAGCAGGCGCGGGCCTTGCTTAATCTCTACCCGCTGCCCAACGTGGTGGGAAATCCCCGATTTAACTTCCAAACGCCCATCATCAGCAACACGCACCAGGATGCGCTCCAGTCGCGCATGAATAAGACCGTCGGCAAAAAAGACCAGCTTTATGGCGGTTTTGCTTTTGAGAGCACACGCACGGACAATCCCAACCTGTTCAGCTTTCTCGACAAGGCGGATGCCTTCGGTATCAACGGCAGCATCAATTGGTCACACCGCTTCACCCAACGGCTGGCTATCAATATCGGATATCGGTTCAGCCGCCTGGCGACGCGCATCACGCCATTCTGGCAGGACCGCGCAAACATCTCAGGCCAGGCCGGCATCACCGGAAATAATCAGGACCCCATGAACTGGGGCCCGCCCAGCCTCAACTTTTCCAGCGGCATCGCGGGACTCTCCGATCAGCAAAGCTCTTCCGATCGCAACCAGACCAATGCATTCACCTATTCTTTTTCCTGGAACCACAACCGCCACAACTTTACCTTTGGCGGCGATTTCCGAAGGCAGGAGTTTAATTATCTATCCCAACAGGACCCGCGCGGCGCGCTCACCTTCACCGGCGCGGCCACTCAAGGACAATCCAATGGCGGTACAGTGGGCGGCTCTGACCTGGCTGATTTTCTGCTGGGAACTCCGGATACCAGCGCAATCGCTTTCGGCAATGCAGACAAATACTTTCGCGAATCTGTTTACAGCGCTTACGTTACGGACGATTGGAGAGTGAATCCGCAATTCAGCATCAACGTGGGGATGCGCTGGGAATACGGTGCGCCCATTACGGAGCTGTTTGGCCGCCTGGTCAATCTGGACGTCGCTCCCGGTTTTACCGCCGTGGCTCCGGTTGTAGCCAACAATCCGGTTGGGCCGCTGACAGGTCAAACCTACCCCTCCTCGCTGATAAATCCCGATAAGCACATTTTCGAGCCACGTATTGGTATTGCCTGGCGTCCCATCTCAGGCTCCTCCCTGGTGGTTCGCGCTGGATATGGAATCTACTCGGATACTTCCGTCTATCAGAATCTCGCCTTGCAAATGGCCCAGCAGGCGCCGCTCTCGAAGAGTTTGAGTGTGCAAAACAGCGCCGCCTGTCCGCTCACGCTCGCCAATCCATTCAATACCTGCTCTGCCATCACGCCTGACACTTTTGCTGTAAGTCCAGATTTCCGCGTTGGCTACGCTCAGAATTGGCAGGTGTCGCTGCAACGTGACCTGCCTGGCTCGCTGCAACTGCTTGCATCCTATCTCGGCATAAAGGGGGCGCACGGCATGCAAGAGTTCCTGCCGAACACTTTTCCCATCGGCGCTGTGAATCCCTGTCCCACTTGTCCCGCAGGATTTGCCGAGGTCGTCTCCAATGGGAGCTCAACCCGTGAGTCTGGCCAACTTCAATTGCGGCGGAGGCTTCACAACGGACTCACCGGGACCATCCAGTACGCTTTCTCCAAATCCATCGACAATGATTCGGCCCTTGGAGGCCAGGGAGCGTCTGCGGTTCAGAACAGCCAGCAAAATCCGTTTGGTTCTGGCGCCAGCCAGGGCCCCGTCGCCATCGCCCAGAACTGGCTCAATCTCGGCGCCGAACGCGGCCCCTCCACCTTTGATCAGCGCCACCTTCTCACCGGACAGTTGCAGTACACCACCGGCCTGGGACTGGGCGGAGGAACTTTGATGAGCGGTTGGAGGGGAACTCTTCTCAAAGGATGGACCTTCCTCACCTCGATCACCACCGGCAGCGGTCTGCCTGAGACACCCATTTTTCTGGCCGCAGTGCCGGGCACGGGAGTTACCGGAACCATCCGGCCAGACCTTACTGGCGCGCCAATTCATGCGGCGCCGACCGGCTTGTTTCTGAACCCGGCGGCTTACGCCGCTCCTGTACCGGGCCAATGGGGTAACGCGGGAAGAGATTCCATTGTGGGCCCTAATGTATTCAGCTTGAACGGTTCGATAGGGCGCTCCTTCCTGCTGGATGGCCGCTACAATCTTGATTTTCGCGTGGACTCCACCGACTTTCTCAATCACCCCACGTTTACCAGTTGGAATACGGTTATCAACAGCGCCCAATTCGGCCTGCCCGCGGCTGCAAATCCCATGCGCAACATGCTTCTGACCATGAACATGAGGTTCTGAACCAATGCGAAAGGTTGTAGTCACAATACTGTTATGGGTACTGGTGGCGCAGATAGGCGCTCAACAGGTCGGGCAGAACGCGCCGCCTGCGAGCACCGGGGACTTCAAGATCAAGGTCAGCACTCAGTTGGTCGTCGAAACTGTGGTGGCCAAAGACAAGCAAGGCAATCCCATTCAAGGTCTCACCGCGAAAGACTTCACCATCACTGAGGACGGCGTTCCCCAGGAAATCCGTTTTGTCGAAAACCAGCAGTTGCCGGAAACCGTCAGCGACGCGCCCGCAATTCAATCCGAGCCTGACAACATCAAGATCTATCGCGAGCTTCCCCACACCCAGATCACACCGGAGTCGCCCGGAAAGCCCCGATACCAGGACCACCGTCTGCTGGCGCTCTATTTCGATATGACCGCCATGCAGCCCGCCGAGCAGATACGGGCGCTCACCGCAGCAGAGAGGTTCATCAGGACGCAGATGACGTCAGCCGACATGGTCGCCATCATGCGCTATACCGGCGGCGCTGTAGACGTGTTGCAGGATTTCACCGCTGATCGCAACCACATATTGAGCATCATTGAAACCATGATCGTGGGCGAAGGCCAGGGCTCCGATGAAGCCGTTGACGATGCCAGCGCGTCTGACGCCGGGGCAGCTTTTGGCCAGGATGATAGTGAGTTCAACATCTTCAATACCAATCGCCAGTTGGCCGCGCTGCAAACTGCCGCCAAGATGCTAGGGCGGCTCAGCGAGAAGAAGTCCCTGATCTACTTCGCCAGTGGCCTGCGTCTGAACGGGACTGATAACCAGGCGCAACTCCACGCCACCATCGATTCCGCCATACGCGCTGATGTATCGTTTTGGCCGATCGACGCTCGCGGCCTGGTGGCCCAGGCCCCACTGGGAGACGCCACACGCGGCTCGCCGGGCAACATTGGAATGTATTCCGGGGCGGCGGCGCTTTCGGGCACAACCAACTTTCAGCAGTCGCAGGATACGCTCTACGCGCTAGCCAGCGACACCGGCGGAAAGAGCCTGCTCGACTATAACGACCTGACCAAGGGAATCGTCGAAGCGCAAAAGTCGGTTTCGAGCTACTACATCCTTGGCTACTACACCAGCAACGCCGCCCAGGACGGTAAATTCCGGCGCATCAAAGTCTCGCTGAACACCGGCATTGCCGCGAATCTGGACTATCGCCATGGCTACTATGCCGGCAAAACATTCAACAAATTCAATGCTGCCGATAAAGAACGGCAGCTTGAAGATGCCCTGATGCTGGAAGACCCCATGACGGAACTCACCATCGCCATGGAGATCAACTATTTCCAGTTGAATCGCGCCGAGTATTTCGTCCCCATTGTGGTGAAGATTCCCGGCCGAGAACTGGCTCTGGCTAAGCGCGGCGGCGCCACCCGCACCCTCATCGACTTCATCGGCGAGATCAAGGATGTTTACGGTGGCCGGACCGTTACCAATGTGCGTGACAAGGTAAATATCAAGCTGAGCGATGCCACTGCCGTCGAATTGGCGCACCGGCCGATTGAATACGATGCCGGCTTTACCCTCTTGCCGGGAAAATACACGATCAAATTTCTTGCCCGCGATGATGAAACGGGGAGAATTGGGACCTACCAAACCACCTTTGTCATTCCCAACCTGAACAAAGAGCAGAAGCGGATTCCAATCAGCTCGGTAGTGCTGAGCAGCCAGCGTGTCGAACTCAAAGAGGCGCTCTATAACGCTGTAAAAGACAAGGACAGAGGGGAGACCGCCAATCCTCTCGTTCAGGAAGGGAAGAAACTCATCCCCAGCGTGACCCGCGTTTTCAGCAAGAGCCGGGACATGCTGATCTACCTTCAGGCCTACGAGCCGGATGCACCCGCCATTGAGCCGCTCATCGCATTTGTGAGCTTTTACCGCGCACAAACCAAGGTCTTTGAAACCCAACCCACAATCGTGACCGGCGGATTGAATACCCGGCTCAAAACCGTGCCGCTCAACTTAACCATTCCTGCCAATCAACTAGCGCCAGGCCAGTATGATTGCCAGATAACCGTACTCGAACCCAGCGGAAACAAAGCTGCTTTTTGGCACGCTCCAGTCATGGTTGTGCCTTAGCCCTGGTTCCCACCTCCGAGAGTACTCTATAGCGTAGGAGAAATTTTATTGCGCTGTTAGCTCGAACATTACGGTGACCCTTGTTTCTACCTCTACGGGCATTCCGCTCAGGAGATAAGGCCTATACCGCCACTTCGAGACGGCCTCCATGGCAGGTCCGGTCAGGACGGGGCTGCCGCTCACAACGTGAAGGTTCTCGATGATCCCTTCTCTGGAGATGATGGCGTCCAGTACGACAGCGCCACCAATCCGGCCCAGGATAGCAATGCGTGGATATTCAGGTGCAACCTTGCTTAGGAGCAAGCCCTCAGAGACGCCCTGCGAAACGCGTACCCGCTTCGCCAATACCGGCGTTGCCATAGCAGGCGGATGCGTCGGTCCCACAATTCCTCCAAGGATTCCGTTCATGACTCCGCCGGCCTGGCCTCCAGGGACGCCGCCTACCACACCACCCGCGACCCCCAGACTCATAGGGGGCGGGGCCTCCTCTTCACGGATCATTTGGATTTTCGCCGGGATCTTTGTTGGCGCTACCAATTGCCCATTCATGATATTGCTGGTGATGTTGACGGGTTTGACGACAGGCGGTGCAGGCGCCGGCGCAGGTGGCGGTGGCGGCGCGGTCATCAGATAGCTCACTAATTGGCCGGCCGGCAGTGCGTCCGGGTAGATCAGTGGAATGAGGATCAGAATACCGGCTACCAGGCATTGCAGAGTCACCGAAAACAGAATCGTTCTTCTTCGAAGCTTTCGTTGCGAGCCGGTGGGTTCCACCAGACAATCGGAGAACAGGTTAAGCCGAACTGGTGTCTTGAAGTTTGGCAACGCAAAGGGCTCGGCTGCTGCTCTTGGCGCCTCAACGCTTTCCTCTGCAATCAGGGTATGGGTGTTCATGATTGTCTCCCTCCTGGTCCGTTACTGGTCAAAGCCAGAGCTGGAAGCCAGCGAGTTTGGAGTCCTCCAGCCCGGTACCGCCAGACTTCCAGCCGCTGGGTTGAACTCTGCTCCATCTTCGATGAAAGACAGAAGAGAGCGCAGTGACGGTGGTCACAGTTGTTTTGTGATCTGAACTCATTGCAGGGAAAATTAAAGAAAATTAAGGTGATCCGGCGGGCTCTTAGTGCCCGCGCAGGACCCGCAATATGCCAGTCAGCAGCATGGCTGGGGTCGGCGGGCAGCCAGGAATATAGCCATCTACGGGGATAACGGCATCTACTGGGCCAACCACAGCATGGCTGCCGCAGAAGATACCGCCGCTGCAACCACACGCGCCAACCGCCACCACCAACTTGGGAGAAGGCGTCGCATCAAAAGCCTGCTTGAGAGCGTGGGCCATGTTGCGGGTCACAGGGCCGGTAACCAGGAGCATATCCGCATGCTTGGGCGACGCCACAAAGTGGATCCCGAATCGCTCGAGATCGTAGTAAGGATTTGTAAGGGCAGTGATTTCCGCTTCGCAGCCATTACAGGATCCGGCGTCAACCTGGCGGATGTTGAGCGCTCGCCCCAGGAGTGAGCGAATCTGCTTGGCCGCCTCGGACAACGCGGGCTCCTCCTGCATAACCTCAGCCCTGTTCTGGATGTCCCAACGGCGAATCAGCCCTTCCTTGGCTACACCGCAGCGCGAAAATTTGTCTGTGTTGAGCAGCGCGCCTTCACTGATCTGCACACACCGAGAGCAGCCTATGCACTCGCCGTAGTTAAGGAGCAGATGCCTCCGGCCGCTGATTTTAGCTTCGTGTTCCTCCATGGTCAGGGCTGAGGTCGGGCATGCATCCACAACGTGGCGCGCGATAGTTTCTGTTAGCAACTCTGCTCGCACATCCGGCATTCGGCTGCCAGATGCATCTCCCAATAGATCGGCTACCGAAATCAATACCGTCGGGCTTTCGAGGCTGCGCTTTACTACGTCACCAATCATCTGTCACATCCGGAGTACGAGAGATTGAAACTCTTGTTAATGAGCGGGAAGTCCGCAATGATGTTGCCTGGCATTGCCAGGGGCAGAGCAGGCCAGTTCTGAAACGACGGCGACTTGATGTGACAGCGTGCGATTCTTCCTTCGCGCAGCTTCACCCAGTAAAGGAGCTCGCCTCGTGGTGATTCAACTGCGGAGACGCCTTCCGGATTTGCGGACGAGGGCAGCGGGACGCAAATGGGTCCATTGGGAAGCCGCTCAAGCGTGTCACAGATGAGCCTTCTGGATACGGCGGTCTCATCAATTCGGATGCGGGCGCGCGCCATCACATCACCATAGTGATATCCCGGCACATCTATCGCGATCTCGCGGTAGAGTCCATAAGGATGGTCATGTCTTACATCGAGTTTCAGGCCGCTGGCGCGGGCGGCGGGGCCTACCACTGCAAGGGAACGCGCCGCTTCACGGCCCAGAATTCCCGTGGTTTCAAAGCGGTTCTGGACTGACGGCGTGTCCAGAATGCTGCGCGCCATTTGTGCGAAATCTTCCGCCGCGGAAGTAACTATCCCGCTGAGTTCGCGCGCGTTCTCCGGAGAGAGATTATGCGTGACGCCGCCAGGCACCGCAATGCCGCGCCAAAAACGCGTCCTGAAGAAACGCGTGGAAGCCCGCAGCAGCGCCTCCTTGATGCGCGAATTGTAGGCCGCCGGCACGGCGAACCCGACATCGCCGCAAAGCGCTCCCACATCTGCGATGTGCGCCATCATGCGCTCTAGTTCCAGTCCGATAAGGCGAATCGCCTGCGCTTTCGGCGGAACGGAAACCTCGTAGGCATTTTCAACGGCCTGGCAGTAGGCCACGGCGTGGGCAAAGCAATTGTCACCGGATACCGATTCAGCAATCATCGCGCCGTTCATTGCCGGCGTCTTCTCGAACAGCTTTTCCGTGCCTTTATGCGTGTAGAAGTGGCGCAGCTCGAGGTGCAGTACAGTGTCACCCACCACGCTGAAACGAAAGTGTCCTGGTTCAATGATGCCGGCGTGTACTGGGCCGACCGGCACTTCGCAAACTCCTTCACCTCGAACTTCCAGAAACCGGTACTCGCCTTGGGCCAGGGGAACGTGCAAGGCGTCCTCCACCATGGGGTGAATGTCTGGTGGCCAGTTTTCGTGAAGCATCAGCGGACGCGGATCGGGATGGCCCTGGCACTCAATGCCATACTGATCATGCAGTTCTCGCTCGTACCAGGCTGCCGCTGGAATGATTGCGGTGAGTGAAGGAACAGGTCCGGTAACGGCGGAGCTTAGAATCCTGTACTCGCAGTCATCCACATCAATGATGTAGTGAACGCGGCGTGTCCCGTCGTCATTCACGCTGCCAAATAGTGACACCAGACGCGCATTCCCGGCGCGCAGAAGTTCAACCGCCTGGTGGAAAGTGCTCTGGCTTGCGCCGTAAGCTGTGGTTGTCACTGGATCACCGCCGCTGCGCCACGCAAAAGAGCCGCAAGGGTTGCCGGAATGTGCAGGCCGAGAACCAGCAGGCAAACAGCGCAAATACCGATGGTTGCAAATTCAAAGGCTTGCAGCTTGGTTTGCACGGACGGTTTTTCCGGTTCACCTGTGAGCATCCGCTGGAAGTGGTACAACAAAGCTCCAAACACTACTGAGATCGCCACCAGCATCAGGAAGGCAACGAAATAGTGGGCTGCTGAAAAAGCAGCCATGAAGATCATGAATTCGCTGACAAATAATCCAAATGGCGGCAGACCGGCAAGCGCCAGAGCCCCTAAGAGAAGAGAGCCGCCGGTCCACGGAAGCGAACGGGTCATGCCGTGAATTCGCTCCATGCGCAAGGTGCCAAGATTCTCGCGAATATTGCCGGCAGTAAAGAACAAGAGCGTTTTCGCAATCGAGTGATTGAACGTGTGCAGCAGCGCCCCGTAGACGCCCAGTGCGCCGCCTACCCCGATCCCGATCGCCACTATGCCGAGGTGCTCGATGCTGCTGTAAGCCAGCAATCGTTTCAGGTCTCGTTGCACAATCATCAGCAGACTTGCCACGGCCACCGAGAGCCCGCCAAAGATGAGCAGGAGGGTGTGGCTGAACCACGCGCCAATGGCGTGCGATGTGATGGCATCGAAACGCAGCAATGCGTACATGGCGCAGTTCAGCAACACTGCGGACAGCATGGCGCTGATGGGCGATGGCGCTTCGGCGTGGGCATCCGGCAGCCAGCTATGCATGGGCACAAAACCGATCTTGGTCCCATACCCGATGGCGACAAAAACAAATGCCAGCTTCAATAGTTCTCGCCTGCCGGCAAGACCGGGCGCCGCGCTCATTAAGGAACTCCAGTCAAGGGCCGACTCCGGGTTGACTCCGCTCTTTACTGCCGCCAGGTAGAACACGATCGTGCCAAACAGTGCAAAGGCGATTCCCACGGTGCAAACGATCAGGTATTTCCAACCCGCCTCGACTGAGCCTTCAGTGTTGTAGAAGCCCACCAACAGGGCTGATGCCAGGGTCGTCGCCTCGACAAAGATCCACATCATTCCCAGGTTGGCGGAAAGATAGACCGCCACCATGGTGAACAGAAACAGAAAAACCAGCCCGTAAAACCAGCGCAGGGAAGAGAATCTGCCCTCGGGAACGTGGCGCATATACCCCGCCGAATATACGAGTACCAGAGCGGAGATCAGGCCCAGATTGATGAGAAAAAATGATGTGAGACCGTCCGCACGGAGGTAACGGCCCGCCTGCAGCACGCCCTTCGCATGAATGCTCCACGCAGCGCCGCCGATGAATATCAACTCCAGCGCGCCAGCTGTGAGTGCTGCTCGCACCACGGTGCTCGGCCTCCTGCAGGAGAGCACCAGGAACGCGGCCGCCAGCGGAATCAGTAGTACAAATACCAGAATCATGCGCTCAACCCCTCAATCGCCTCAGTTTGGAAACGTCCAGGTGCTCGAACGTGTCGCGAATGCGAAAGGCAAAAAGTCCCATCAGGAACACTCCCATCAGCAGGTCAAACACCACCCCGATCTCAATGACCAATGGCATGCCGAACGTAGTAGTCAGCGCGGCCAGGAAGATGCCGTTATCCAACACCAGCAGCCCTACCACCTGCATGAGGGCTTTTTTGCGGCTTACCATGAGAAATCCGCCGGTCAGAATCAGAGCCACCGCGGCTGCCAGCATGGCTTCATCCACACCCAGAGCGCCCGCATAGGGCTTCACGGCAAAAAAGGAGAGAAGGATCAGCCCGGCGGCAATAAATATGGATTGCGCAGAGGTTGTCGAAGAGGAAACGTCGCGCGGGGCTTTGAGCGCATCCACAATGCGAAACAACGCATAAGGAATGGCCGCCGCCTTCACAATCAGCACCAGCGCGACGATGGCGTATGCCTCCCGGGAGTGGCGCATGCGCGCGATGGCGAGGACCTGCATGGCCATGACCGCCGATTGCGCGCTGAACATCATGATGCAGGTGGAAATCCGCTTGGCCGCCGCCATCAGCAGCACCGTAATGAACAGAAATACGGCTGAGGATGCCAGAGCTTTGGCGGCCTCAGTTTCAAACAATCCCATCTCTCACCTCATCAGCGCAGTAAAGACCACTGCCAGAATTGCCAGGGCGGAAGCGACTCCGAGGAAATCCGGCACTAAGTACATGCGCAACTTCGCAACGCTGCTCTCTACCAGCGCCAATGCGAGCGCCATCCCGCCTAACTTCACAAGCCAGAGAACCAGCGCAATCGCAACTGCCGGCAAAGAAAAAGTTGCCGCCATGCCCCAGGGCAGAAATAGTCCCACCAGCAGCGCCATGATGACCGTGAGTTTGATGGCGCCGGCCCATTCAATCAAGGCCAGGCTGGGTCCTGAGTACTCGAGCACCATGGCCTCATGAATCATGGTTAACTCCAGATGGGTTGTGGGATTGTCCACCGGGATGCGCCCTGTTTCCGCTATTGCCACTAATGCCATCGCGGCAAATGCCAGAGCGTGGACCGCCGACAACTCAAAAAAATCCTGTCCTGTGGTCCATAGCACCATCTTCTCGATGCTGGCGGTGTGCGCCACCATGGCCAACGACATCAGCGCCAAAAGAAGAGGGGTTTCGGCCAGGGTTGAAACCAGCACTTCGCGGCTCGCTCCCATTCCACCGAACGAGCTGCCGCCATCCATTGCGCCCAGCAGGAGAAAGAACCGCCCCAGCGCAAGCACATAGACCAGAATGAAAAAGTCGCCCCGGATGCCCAGTAGCGCGGAACTGCGCAACACGGGTATGAAGGCGGCTGCCACCACCGTCACCGCGAACATCACCACGGGCGCGAGCCGAAAGACAAAGGACGCACTGGGAGGAACCAGATCCTCCTTGTGAAACAACTTTGCCAGATCGGAGTACGGCCGCAGCACGCTGGCCCCGCGCCGGTTCTGTATCCTGGCTTTGATTCGGGCAATTACGCCGCGCACCAGCGGGGCCATCAGCACCAGCATCAACACCTGGACCACATTGATCGCTATTGTCATGACCACCTCATAAACATCAGCAACGCAATCAATGCCGCAAAAATGTAGAGCAGATAGACCTGCATATTTCCTGTTTGCAACCGTCGCAAGCGATGCGCCGTGATAACCACGGCGTCTATCGCGGGCTGGTAGAGTGACTTTTCGAAAGATGTGGTGCGCACGGAGCGGTAGGAGATCGAGGCTGGGAAATAGGGTTGATCAGCGGGTAGAACTTCCACCGTGCGATTGGGCTTGTAAGCCCGCGAGAACACCTGTCGCAGCGGCTTGGAAAACGCGGTGGCAGTGTACTGCATGCGGCTGTTGAGCGCCGGAAGTCCGCACGCCCAGGTGGGCGTCAGTCTCTTGATGCGCCGCACAGAGGCAATCGCGAGAACCAGAACTGCCACGGAGAGGGCGATCCAGGGAATGACCGCGGAGAGTGACGCCGCCTCTTGCGGCATGGCGGCGCCCGGAAGAAATTCCTGCACTGTGGCGCTGAGTGGCGCCAGGACCAGGCCGGGCGCCACTCCAATGACAACACACGCGGCTGCAAGCAGGACCATGCCAATCTGCATGGGTCGAGGAACCTCACAGGCCGTTTCTGCTTCGTCGCTCCTCGGGCGTCCCAGGAAAGCCACGCCATATACTTTGGCAAAGCATGCTGCCGCCAATCCTCCAACCAAGGCCAGGACGCCGGCGGCCAGGGGCAGCATAGTCGCGCCGGTCAAAGTGGTGAGCCCCGATGCAGCGAGGAAGCTGCGAAAGAGCAGCCACTCACTGACAAAGCCATTCAACAGCGGCAAACCGGCAATAGAACAGCATGCAATCAGAAAGGCTGTTCCGGTGATGCGCATGCGTTTCAGCAAACCGCCAAGCTCTTCCAGATCCAGCGTGTGCGCAGAGTCAGAGATTGCGCCGGCCCCCAGGAACAGCAGGCCTTTGAAGATTGCGTGATTCAAGCAATGGAGTAACCCTGCCAGCAGGGCAAGAGTCGCCCAGATGGGCGCGTGATTGGCTTGGAATACTAGGCCCGTACCCAGAGCGAGGTAGATGATCCCGATATTCTCCACGCTGCTGTAAGCCAGCAAGCGTTTCAGGTCATGCTCTCCAATTGCATACAGTATGCCGAGCACGCCGGAGAACCCGCCCGCAACCAGGACGAGATAACCCCACCACGCCGGGCCGGGGCCGAGGAAATCAAAGCCAAAGCGTACAAAGCCATAAATTGCAGTCTTCAGCATCACCGCCGACATCAAGGCCGATACAGGAGTGGGCGCGATGGGATGGGCTTTCGGCAGCCAGAGGTGGAGCGGAATAATTCCGGCTTTGGTCCCGAAACCTGTGAAGGCCAGCAGAAAAACCGCTGTACGAAATGACTGCGGCATGAGCGCAATGCTCGTCCGCATCTGCGCGAAGTCAAGTGCGGGAGCCTGAGGCACAAACAGCAGGAACGCGGCGACCACCGCGGCTGCGCCGGCATGCATCATCAACAGGTAAATGAAAATATTGTGTCGCCGCTCCTGGGAGTCTCCGTCCACCACGATCAGGCCGGCGGAGAAAAGTGTCATCAACTCCCACCCAAACAGAAAGGCGAATGCCGAAGAGGCCGTGACGACCAGCACCATGGACATCAGAAACAACGGGAGCAGTGACCATAGCCAATCCCTGCGTGCTCCGGCATAGTGGCGTTCAATATAGGAACTCGAGAACAATGTGACCGGTACCGCTACCACGCAGATCAGAAACAAAAAGAACGCGCTCAACCGGTCTATGGACAACGCAAACGGGAATGGAGTCCATTGCGATAAATCGACGGCAAGGTGTTTGCCGCTCCAAAAGCTGATGCCCGCGACGAAGAGCCCGGTGATGAGCGAAAGGAGAAGGAGTGAGGAAGGTATAACACGCGCCTTCTTCCATCGCCGCAGAATAAAAGTCACTGCTGGAACCAGAAGCAATGCGACCAGGAATGAATTGAATGCTGCTTGGGTCATGAGAAACAGCTCAGATCAGTCCGCCCCTTGATGAAGATTCAATGGTGTGTGAATGCGGAGCTTGTAGTCTGTCGCCTGTCACTTTTCACCCGTGGGCGTCAACTGCGCTAGGAGATCCCTGATATCAATGAGGTGGTTGTTAAAGACCTGCCTGGCCTCATCCAGTACACGGAATATGGCCCGATCCTGAACGGAGTAGTAGACGTTCTGACCGTCCTTGCGCCCGACCACGATGTTACTCTTGCGAAGAACCGCAAGTTGTTGAGAAAGCGTGCTTTGCTCCACTTTCAGGCGAGAACTGAGCTCATTCACTGCGACTTCCCCGGAACGTAGCGCGTCCAAAACCCTCACTCGCAGAGGATGGGCCAGCACCTTGAAGAATTCGGCTGTGAACTGTGACAATTCAGGCATTTAAACCTACATATATTATCATATTCATATATCCGCATTCAAAATTACTCCGGATACTCTCCCGATCACGATCACTGGGGAACGAGAAAACGCAGAGCGTCTGGATAGAGATCGGTGCAAAAGAGAAGAAAGTTAAGGTCTGTGCTGCACGAGCAGGTCTACTATTCGCGGATCGTCCGGTCTCACGGGGTTTTCACCAGGTCATCGGAGAGCAGTCGGGCTTTGAGGGCCAGATTATGAGCGCGTACCTGGTCTCCATCTTTGGATGCGTCCTGGCTTTGTTTTATGTAGTCGCGGATCTGCGCCACGGTGGACTCTTCATCGGCTGAGAGTTGCCGCTTGACGATGTTTTTCAAGTTGTTTTCTGTACCGTCCAGAAGCTGCTGCGTACTGGCCTGATTGTTGGCATTCTTGTCTGCGGGCGCGCCGGATGAGACTCGTCCGGCGGTGGTGTTAGCTCCGCCTTCCTGGATCACCACCCGCGGAGGAGGAATGTTTTTGGCCTCCTCGGTGGTGGCGGATTTTTCCGGTTCATTCTCAGGTTTCTTAGTCACCGGCGTACGCGTTTTTGGGCGCTTGTGCGGGGTATTCGCGGCCTTCTCCGGTGGTTTGGTGTTTGCCGTCTGCGGCTCCTGGGTGGGTGGAGGATTTTGCGGCTGCACAGGCTGCGTGTCCTGGGTGGGTATCTGCGAAAGGATGGTCGGCGGCTCCTGTTCCGGCGGGATTTGCGGCTTCTTCTTGTGACACCCAAACATGAGCAGCAGCGCCCATGAAGCCAGGATCACACCCGGGTTGAGCTGAAATCTCGTCATGCCATTTTCACCGAATCCGCAGGAGCCGTGGCAGGCTGTTCTGACACGCCCCCACTTTCCACCAGCGGGAGGCGCAAGGTAAATGTCACGCCACTGCCCTCTGTCGAATCAAACTCCAGCGATCCGTTATGGAGTTGCAGTACACGGTAAGCCATAGACAACCCAATGCCCGTGCCGCCCTTCTTGGTGGTGAAGTAAAGATTGTAAATTTTGTCGCGAATCTCCGCCGGAATGCCGGGGCCTTCGTCGCGTACGGTGATGATTGCCCCATCGCCTTCGCGGCGGCTGTTCATGTGCAAGCTTCCACCCTCGCTCATGGCCTGCACACCGTTGAGGACAATGTTCAAAATGGCCTGCTTGACCAGGTCCGCATCTACGCGCACGGGCAGAGGGTCGGCGCTCGACTGGCGTTCGATATGAACGTGGTGCCGTTCCGCCTCCGGTGAGGCCAGAGTTGCCACATCATCCACCAGCCTGCGGAGATCAATCTCCACCAGCCGCAGCTCAACCGGCCGGGTAAAGTCCACCAGAGTTTGCACAACCCGGTCCAGCCGCCTGATTTCGGCCCCGATTACGTCCATATGACGGCGTGTGTCAGGATCAACCTGGTGAAGCTTCTGGCGCAGCACTTCGAGATGAACAACGATGGCGTTGATCGGATTCTTGACCTCATGGGCCACTCCGGAGGTAAGCCTGCCGATCGCGGCCAGCCGCCGTGAAAGCTCAATTTCATCTTCGATGCGATGGACTGATTCGGCGTCTCGCAGGGTCAGCAACGCGCCAATGCGTTCTCCGTGCTCCTCGATAAAATCCAGGGAAATCTGTATGCGCCGGCCATTCTCCATCTCAATCTCTTCCTGGGGAATGGGCCGGTGGGCCGCCAATGCTTCCAGAATGGCGTGGCCCAGCCGAGATTCTTCGAGAAAAATTTCAGCGGGATGACAGCCCAGCATATCGCCCCTGGGCTTACCCACAAAACGCTCGGCCGAGGCGCTCACCAGGACCGCCTTGAAGTCGCTGGTGAAAAGCATCACTCCGTCCTGAAGATTGGCCATCATCTGGTCCAGGTTCTCCTTCAAGGCGGAGAAGACTTCCTTCACGTCGCGCATTTGCCGGCCAAGGCGGTCAATCTTGCTGCTGACGGCTCCGTATTCATCCACACGCTTGGATGGGGTTTCCGCCACCTCCATCTGCCCTGAACTAATCAGATCAAGACGGCGGCTGATGGCTGCCAGCGGGCGCAACGCGAAGTTAGAAAGTCCCGCTGCCAGCACCAGACAAATCACAATCGACGATCCGGAAAAGATCAGAGCGCCTCTCATGACCGGCCGGAGCTGGTCTTTGAGAAAAACCGTGGAGACACCAACGCGCACTTCGCCAAAAGGAATGTCATTGCGCAGCAGAGGAAGGCTCACGTCATAGACTTGTGCCGGGCCATAAATCACCTTGAGCTGCTTCCAGATGCCGCCGGTGACAATCGAGTGAAAATCGTCGCGGGCTTTCAGGGTCTTTCCCAGAAAGGATGGGCTGGTATGCACCAGGGCGCGTCCATCGATTCCGGTTATGGTCGCATACTGGATGTCCGGCGAATAGGTGATCACCGAATCCAGGAGGGCATTCACGGCAGAATCGGTTCCCAGCACTTCCTCAATAGCGTCTTCAATTTGTTTGGGATCGTTCAGATCAACTTTGGTATTGCTCAGATCGACTTCCAGCGGCTCGCGGGCCACATAGAAAATCTCATGGGAGATAAAATAGCCATCGTCATATACCCCCTGTACGCTCTCACGGACCACCTGAAAGAGATAGACGGTGGACAGCGTGGCCACAATTACCAGCACCATTCCGGTAATGGCAATGACCAGCTTTGTTTTGAGGCGCAGAGCGAGCATGGTTGATTACAGCAAGTTTATCGCGTTCCTGGGAAACAATGAGTGCATTTTGAGGCCAACCACCGCACTGGCATTGGAACAATGCCGGCCATAGGGCTCCATGCCCTAACTGGCGGCTTCAGTAGCGGCATTGGAAGCGCTGCCATACTCCTTGAGCTTATTGTGCAGGGTTTTAAGACTGATGCCAAGGACTTCTGCCGCCCGAGTTTTGTTGTTATTGGTGGCCGCCAGGGTTTTCAGGATCAGCACCTTTTCGGCTTCTTCCACGGTGGTGCCCACTTCCAGCCGGATTCCCTCAGAATCGCCGGTTGCAAGGCGCAGTCCGCTGGCGCCGAAATTCGGAGGCAGGTGCCGTGGCTCCACCAGAGATCCTTCGCACACGATCACTGCGCGTTCCAGCGTATTGCGCAGCTCGCGGACATTTCCCGGCCAGTTATGGTTGGCGAACATCTGCAAAACGGTCTCGCTTACCCCGCCAACGTCCCGTCCATGTTTGCTGTTCATCTCCGCCAATAAGGCGTCAACCAGCTGTGGAACATCGTCCTTGTGATCGCGAAGAGGTGGAAGATGGATGTTGAAAACATTCAAACGGTAGTAAAGATCGTTGCGCAGCTCCCCTTTGGCTACGGCGTCTTCCGGAACTTTATTCGTCGCCGCCAGAACCCGGACGTCCACAGGGGTTTCGATTTTGCTCCCCAGCCGGCGCAGCTTGTGGTCTTCCAGTACGCGCAGGAGTTTGGCCTGGGTGGCAATGGGCATCTCGCCAATCTCATCCAGCAGCAGCGTGCCTTCCTCCGCAAGTTCAAAGCAGCCGGCACGGCGCTCCATTGCGCCGGTAAACGCGCCCTTTTCGTGGCCAAAAATTTCGCTTTCAATCAACGTCTCCGGAATAGCCGAGCAATTGATGGCCACAAACGGTTTGCTCTTGCGCGGGCTCATGTCATGTATGGTGCGCGCTACCAGCTCCTTGCCGGTACCGCTTTCCCCGGTGATTAACACCGAGGCGGTGCTGGGCGCGACCATTTCCACCAGCCGGAAGATCTCCTGCATGCCCCTGGAAGAGCCCACCAGCCGTCCAAAAATGCCGGTGTCCCGCAGTTTGCGTTTGGTGACTTCAAGCTCCAGGCTGGTCCCGCGATGCCGCACCGCATTTTGCAGGATCTGCTTGAGCCGGGCAGGATCTACGGGCTTTGGAATAAAGTCGTAAGCTCCGATCTTCATGGCATCCACCGCCAGATCGATGCTGCCTTGGGCGGTAAGCAGCACCACGGCAACTTGCTGTGGCTGCTCCGCAATGCGATGCAGCAGCTCCATCCCATCCATTCTTGGCATTCTGAGGTCGGTGACAACGACGGCGGGGGACCATGTTGCTACTTTTTCCAATCCGTCCAAACCATCCTTGGCGGTTTCGGTTCTGTATCCCCAGGCCGACACCAATTCGGCTAATCCAGAGCGTTCGTTCTCTTCGTCTTCGACGATTAGGACTTTTTCCTGGACGGTCAAGAATCCCCCCTTTAGCAAGGCTTTCTGGCGATCTAAATAAAGCAGGAGCTACACTGATTTTGATGCCGAACTGTGTAAAAAAGTCTATATCAATGCAACCTGTTGAATGTAAGAAAGTTAACGTTTTACATATAGACGCTGGTGCTCTGATTTGCATCACAGATACGAATTTTCACGGGCCCCCTAAACAATTTCCCATTTTCAAGGAGCAGATGGATGAAAAACTATTGGATTGCTGTGATAGTTGCAGGCGTGTTGACTGCCGGCGCGATAGCACAAACCGGGGCAAGCGGGTCTGCCTCCACCAGCACCGCGGTCTCCGCAGGAAAGACCGGAGCTGGCGCTGATGCTGGTGGAAGCGCCCAGGTGTCCGGCAACTCAGCAAGTGCGGGCGCAAACGGGCAGGCACAGGCGTCCCAAAACCACGAAAAGCATCGCGATGATCGCTCGGTCGGAGCTGGCGCGGGGTCGTCAAGCGGTGCTGCGGCCAGTGGCGGCGGGGCCGCATTGAACAGCGGTACAACCCTTCAGGCCGAGCTTACTAAGTCGCTGGATGCCAAGAAAGCTAAAGCCGGTGATGAAGTCACCGCTAAGGCGACGCAAGACGTAAAGGCCAACGGCCAGGTGGTCATTCGCAAGGGCGCTAAACTGGTGGGTCATGTGACTCAAGCCCAGGCCCGTACGAAAGAGAATTCCGAGTCCAGGCTGGGCATCGCCTTTGATCGCGCCGTGTTGAAGGATGGTTCCGAAGTGACACTGAACGCAATGGTGCAGGCATTGGCGGCAGCGCCAACTGCGCCCCTCTCGGCTGGTGTGGCGGATACGGGAATGGCTGGCGGCACTGCGGGCGGTGGAGGCGGCCGTCCAGGACCCATGGGCGGGCTTAGCGGCGTTACCGGCGCCGTCGGCTCAACCGTTGGAGGCGTTGCCAACACCGCCGGCTCGGTCGCCGGTTCCGCCGCAGGGACGGCCGGTGGAACCTTGAATGGAGCTGCGGGCGCCACTGCAAATGGTACGCTGAGCAGTGCCAGCCGCGGCGTAGTCGGGCTCCAGGGATTGACTTTGAACTCCGCTGCAGCCGGCAACGCCCAGGGTTCCGTGATCAGCTCCACCACGCAAAATGTGAAACTGGATAGCGGAACGCAGATGGTTTTGCAGGTGAGTGGCGCCGCTCAGCAGTAAGAATGTTTTGATTAGGCCTGACAACGTTCTATAATTTTGGTGCGGCTGACTTCCACGGTTGGCCGCACCAGAGTGATCAGTTTTTCCGCTCCGGCAGGAAGCCTGAGGGGCGGGTTAGGACGGGATCAATGAAGGCCTTATGGATTTCAGCCATCACCGCGGGGGCGCTGACCCTGGGTTCTGCGTGTTCAAGCGCGCAATCATCCACGTCCGGCAATGCATCAGCAGAACCCAGTGCTACAGAACTCGTTGGTACAGACGTAGTGGTGGAATTGAGCAAGTCTGTTGACGCCAGAAAAGCCAAACTGGGCGATCCTGTCAAAGCGACCGTGACCCAGGACGTAATCGCCCATGGAAAGATCGTTATCCGGCGTGGATCGAAATTGGTGGGTCATGTCACCCAGACCAAGGCCCGAAGCAAAGAGGACCAGGAGTCCCTCCTCGGAGTGGTTTTCGATAAAGCCGTCCTCAAGGGTGGGCGAGAGATGGATTTCGTGGCGCCGGTTCGTGCGTTGGCTGCGCCGATGCGAATGAGTACAGTGGATAAGCCGGATCTAATGCTTCCGCCGGCCATGGGCACGAGTTCGGGATCCAACGCTCCGCAGCCGATGGGAGGTAGAGGAGCCACCACCGGCAGCGGCAGGGGAAGTGTCAACAGCTCCGCCTCCAACAACAGTGCAACTACGTCCAACCAGGCTTCTCAGGCCGCGCAGGCTGCTCAGCTTTCGCCTGTTTCGACGGGCAAGAACCCCAATTCTGAATTTGGAATTATGGGCGGCGGCAGCCGCGGTGTTTTTGGATTGCCAGGGTTAAGGCTCAGCGCCGGCTCCATCATCAGTTCCACCAGCCAGAATGTAAAATTGGATAGCGGTACCCAGATGGTAATCCAGGTTAATAACGTGGCTCGATAATCATATTAATAGCCAATTGACCCGGAAGTCTTATAATATTGCGTTGCTGGCTTAACCCGGCATGCATTTTGGTCACGCTATCAACTCATCTGTTTTCAGGCCCCATTAACAAGATTTTTTTGCACTTTTCGGAGGATGCAATGTCACTTCGTAGTATCAGCCGTAGTTTGCTCGTGGCGCTGCTGGCGTGGGCAACCTTGCCCCTGGCCGCCCAGAATACAAGCACAGGACAAAGCAGTACCGATAACAATTACGTACAGCCCATCGCCGAGAGTTCCAACAGCCCGGCCCCCCCGGCGGCTGATGCGGGCGAGACCAAGCCTGCCAAGGTGGAGGTGTTCACCGGATATTCCTGGATGAATTCCAACTCCACCATCAGCGGCACCAAGGGCGGAATTCCCGTTTCGTTCGAGTTGAAGGACGCGCGTGGCGGCTTTGTCGTGGATGTTTCCTACTTCTTCAATCGATGGTTCGGGGTCACTTTTGATTCCGGCGCCCATTTTGGAAATAACTATGACTACGACGAAGTGCTGGTCGGGCCCTCAATCCGCTTTCCGGCAGAGCACCTTCAACCATTCATCCACGTGTTGGGTGGTTGGACCAGGCTCTCTCCCGGCAACCGGGATTCGAATGACGTTTTTGGTGTGGCGGCTGGCGGAGGAATCGATTTGAAGGTCTCCAGGCACTTGAATATCCGCCTGGCTGAGGCTGATTACATTTATGCCGCGCACAACTACGGCGCCGGCAACCCGAAGTACGTTGACAGTGTGCGTCTTTCCACAGGTCTCGTCTTCCTCGGCGGCATCGGGGAAGAGCTACCCGTATCCGCCACATGTTCAGTCGACAAGGCGGAAGTCTGGGCTGGTGAGCCGGTGAAGGCCTCTGTCGCCCCACGTAATTTCAATCCCAAGCACACCTTGAATTATGAATGGACAACCAATGGGGGCAAGGTGGATGGCTCCGGCGACAACGTCACCATTAACACTGGCGGCGTTGGCGAAGGACAGTCCTACAATGTCAGCGTTAAGGTCAGCGATCCCAAGAACAAAAAGGCGGTGACCAGCTGCCAGGCCTCATTCTCGACCAAGAGGCGTTTGCCGCCGACCATCAGTTGCTCGGCCACTCCGGGTAGCGTGGTGCAAGGTGGCTCCATCACCATTCACTCAGACGCCAGCAGCCCGCAGGGTGGTTCCCTGACTGTGGCAGTCACGTCGGATTGCGGCGTCAACGGGCAAGGCACTGACGTTGCCGTGGATACTTCGAGCATTCAGCCGGGACGTTGCAGCGTGACCTGTAATGTTTCGGATGATCATCAGCTTACGGCCAGCAACAGCACTTCGTTTAGCGTGCAGCCCAAGCCGGTGATTAAACCTCCAGAGCCTCCGCCGAGCCTGACTCTCCGTAGCGTTTACTTTGCTACGGCGCAGCCAACACCCAAGAACCCCAATGCCGGACTGGTCAAGAGCCAGGAGAGCACGCTGGTAGAGATTGCCTCCGAGTTCAAGAGGTATCTTGCCGTGAAGTCGGATGCGAAGTTGGTTCTCCAGGCGTATGCCGACCCGCGTGGCGGCGAAGAGTACAACCAGAAACTCACGGAACGCCGTGCAGCCCGGGTTAAGAGTTACCTGGTCGAGCATGACATTCCTGCTGATAGCCTCCAGACTGTGGCGGAGGGCAAGACCCACCAGCTCTCAGCCGACGAGGTACGGCGGTCCATGGAAGATGATCCTTCGCTCACCCCCGGTGAGAAGAGGAGACTCCTCCGGAACATGAGGACCATCGTTCTGGCTGCTAACCGCCGTGTCGATATGACTCTGGAAGCCCCAGGCGTACCCAACCAGCTCTCGCAACGGAGCTACCCGTTCAGCGCTGCCGATGCTCTCTCGCTGATCGGTGGCAGAGAAAAGCCTGCTCCGCCGAAGGCCGCGCCCAAGAACAAGAAGAAGACAACCAGGCGGCCGGCCGCAACGCGGAAAAAGAAGTAACAGCACAGTCGGAAAGAAACCTGCGGCACGTGAACGATTGGTTCACGTGCCGCAGCCTTTTTTGGGCGAGATTTTTCGCGCAGAGCCCGTTGCTTGGTGAGGTGCTGATGTTACCTTTAATCCAAAGTCCAACTCTGGCGGATAACTTCCGATTGGTGGGCAATTTGCTGAAGTTTTTGACCAACTGCATCCATGTACTCTGATTCAGCGTAAAAAGTACATGCTTTCTCGTGCGGCCTGCGATCCAAGTTATTGAAAATAAATCCATTATATTGGCCCATTCCTTGCACTGTAAGAGGTTACACGGTGTTTCCCCACACCCAGGAGGATGGAATGAAGCCTTACTGGACTGATAAGATCCTGGCGCTGGGGGCGTTAGTTGTGCTCGCAATCGCGATTGGCTGCAGCGGAGTGGGGGCGCAGCCGCCAGATGTCCAGGACAAGACCGGCTCTTTACCCTTCTCCGGCACGGATGGCTTTGAACTTTCCAAAGGCACTCCCATTTATGTGCGCTTGCAGCAGCCCATTTCCAGCACAACTGCGGAGACGGGCCAGAGCTTCTCCGCGGTGCTGGACGAACCGTTGATGGTGAATGGACGAATTGTGGCGCTCGAAGGGGCGCTCGTAAAAGGACGCGTGGTGGCAGCCCGCAAATCTGGGCATCTGCATGACGCAGGTTATCTTCGTGTTACGCTCTCGTCTCTTAGTGTGAATGGGAGGGAAGTTCCCATTCAGACCAGCAGCATGTTTGTCGAGGGAGGCAATTTCAAGAATCGGACCTTGGCTTACAGTGGCGGAGGAACAGGAGGCCACTCGCTGCTTGGAGCTCTGGCCGGTATCGACAAAGGGGACCTGGTCGGTTCCATGGTCGGCACGGGTGGCGGGACCAGTGCCGCCTACGCGAGCGGCAATAAGGAGGTTGGCTTTGCTGCCGAACGCAGAATGAGCTTTCACCTGATCGAAGCGCTCAGCATAAGCTAGGTAAGCACATAGCAATTAGCTTAGCTAGACCCAACCCAACTCGCCTGCGAAATAATTCAGGAAGGACACAGTTGTTTACCAAATCACGCAGGGCTCAACGTTGCGCAAAGCAGCCAAAAGCCAAAGGCTAAGGGCCAAAGGCCAATTGCTATCAGCTAACTGCCTCTTATCCCCAACTGCCAGAACACGAAACTCCAGATATCGACATCATCTTCCAGCAGCTTGCCTATGGGTTTTCCGACGCCGTGTCCAGCCTTGGTGTCAACCCGCAGCAGAATCGGACGGTCGGGACCGTTGGCTGCCTGCGCCTGCAGCAAAGCTGTCATTTTCTTGGCGTGCATGGGATCAACACGCGTGTCACTGTCCGCGGTCATAAAAAAGATGGCCGGATACGTGGTTCCCTGTTTTACGTGCTGGTAAGGCGAATACGCGTAGAGCCAATCAAATTGCCTGGAATCGTCGGCCGACCCGTATTCCGGTATCCATAGCTTGGCAATTTGAAAGCGCTGGTAGCGCAGCATGTCCAGCAAAGGCACCTGGCAGATGACGGCCCGGAATAAGTCAGGACGCTGGGTGAGTGCCGCTCCCATCAGCAGGCCGCCGTTGCTGCCGCCCTGAATGGCGAGATGCTCTTTGTCAGTGTATTTTTGCGCAATCAGATACTCGGCGGCGGCGATGAAATCATCAAAAACATTCTGCTTCTTGTCCAGCATCCCCGCGCGATGCCAGTCTTCCCCGAACTCGTTCCCGCCGCGCAGTTGCACGTCAGCGTAAATTCCGCCATGCTCCAGCAGCACCAGCATGGCATTGCGGTCAAAGAACGGCGTGCGCCCAAGATTAAAGCCGCCATAGCCGGAAAGCACGGCCGGAGTCTGGCCGTTCAGCGCCAGCCCTTTTTTGTACACAACGAACATGGGTACCTGTGTGCCGTCCTTGGATTTAAACCGGAGTTGCTTGACCTCGTATTGCGCCGGATCTATGTCCGACTTCACGCGCTGGAACTCGCTGACTTTGCCATCCAGGGTGATGCGGTATGCCGTGGGCGGCATGGCGTAAGAATGAAAAGCAAAGAAGGCTTCTTTGCTCTCCCAGGTGCCGCCCAATTGATTGATGATGCTCCCCAGGCTGGGCATGGTCACCTCCGTGAGGTGCTTGCCCTCCAGATCGTAAACTGAGAGGGCCGAGCTGGCGTTGCGCAAATACTGCACAAAGAGCCTGCCCCCAATCAGCCGGGCTGAGTTCTCGATCACAGCGTCCGTTTGCGGAATGATCTCCTTCCAGCGGCTTCGTTCCGGATGGGCGCAGGGGATCTTGAACACGCGATAGCGCGGCGCATCTTCGTTGGTGGTGACATAGAGCTGCCCGTCAAGAATCTCGCCGCTGTAGAGAAAATTCTTGCCACTGGTGACCGGGACAAAACTGCTCCCGGGGTCGGCCAGATGTTTGAGATAAAGTTCACTTTTGACCCAGCCTTCAGAAATGTGCACCAGCAGCCATTGACCGTCATTGGAGAGTCTCACGTCGGGCCAGTGCGTGGGATCAAGCCCTTCACCAAAGATCAGCGGGTCCTTGAGGCCGTTGGCATTGTTTGTTTCTCCCAGCTTGTGCAGGAAGACGTGGCGGTTATACATTTCCTGTCCGGCGGGCACATCGCCAGGCCGGGGATAGCGGGTGTAATAGAAGCCGGAATTATCAGGCAGCCATGCCACGCTGGCAGAGCGCGTGCGCCATATCTGCTCCGGCAACAGTTTTCCGGTGGCGGTCTCAATGACCCGCAGGGTGCTGATCTCTGATCCGTCCGGCGAAGTCCCATAGGTCACATACTTGCCGTCCTGGGATGGATGCCACCAGTCCAGGGCCACGGTGCCGTCGGGCGCCAGCTCGTTTACATCAATGAGCGCACGGTCCTTCTCATTCCGCCCTTCCCGGACGTAAATCACCGGCTGGTTCTGCCGGCCTTCACGCTTTTCATAGAAGGTATAGTTTCCGGCGGGATGCGGTGCTTCCAGGCGGCCAATGCTGAGCAGTTGCTGGATGCGCGTCCGCAGCCTGTCCTTGCCCGGCACAGACTCGAGCCTCTGCTGCGCGTAAGCATTTTGTTCCTGGACGAACCGCCGCGTCTCCGCGGATTGCGGGTCTTCCAGCCAGCGGTAAGGATCGGCGATCTTACGGCCATGGTAGTCGTCAACGACAATCTTGATTTCAGATTTTGGGGGAGCAATCATCTTGGGCGTTGGTTCGGATGGAGCAGATTTTTGCCTTTGTGGAACGGCCAGCATAGAAGTAAACATCATCACGATGCAAACGGCAAGACGCATAGGCACCTCAGCAATATGCTTGTGATCTCGTAAGATCCCGGACCAGATCGCCAGGTCATCCGGCAGCAATCCAGCGTAACAGAATGCCAGACGGCGGGAAAAACGGTGCCTTGGTCTTACAGTGGAGATCCGTCGAATGACCGCCGCCTGTCCAGGCTCCCAAAGCGTCGCTGGTTATGACGCGCCATAGGCGAGAAAATCGCCCGTCTCTTTCTCTTTACCGGCACCGTGACGAGATGGTATCGTTGTAATGACATTGCACTCGGCTGTCCCAAGGTGTGGACAGTGTTTTTGTTTACTCCTCAGTAGCTCAATGGCAGAGCATCCGGCTGTTAACCGGAGGGTTGTAGGTTCGAGTCCTACCTGAGGAGCCAATCTTTTCAGCTAGTTACTGGATAAATCCCTGTTTTGCCTCACAGTGACTTTGGGGACTTCTTGAGGGATTCAACGGGAATATTCAGTCCTCCAAGAACGGCGGGGCACGCCCAACTCGAACACCTACGCTGCGGCTGCTGTGGGAATGCGAAAATGCGGATGGGGCCGATGTGTTGTGCTGACTTGTGCGGTGAATAACAGGGTGTTGCGAGATCATTCGCAACCAACTCATTTGCTTCTGGTTGTCTTAGTGGAATAGCAAGACCGCGAAAAGAGCCAGGAGAATGAGCACCACGGCAAAACAACATCCCGCAATGGCTTTTGCACTCCGACGCAAATATCTTGGTGAGCTGTCACTCAGCGTCCCTTGCGGGAGCAATGTTGTCAACTGTTGGAACAGATTTGCGACAATTTCCGCCTGCCGGAACAAGCCGCCGACTCCCCGCAAGAAAGCAATCACCCAAAAAAGTGTCACTAAAAAGCCGGTAGCAGCAATGCCTTTACGAAACCAATTAGAGAAGTCCTTTGGGAGTTCCTTAGTCAAAATGTAAGTCAGTACGGCAGCTGATATCGCTAAATAGAACCCCAATCCTTTTGCAAGAAGATTTGCCGCCTCCCAATAATTCTTGCGCTCCGTTTCGTGAAGGTGGCGCAGAACTTCCGAGTCCGGTTTTGTGGCAGTATCTAAACTTGGCACACCGCTCATTTGCTGCCCATTACGCTCCCAATTGACTTGAATCCTTACCTTTGGGTTCCTTTAGGTTAACCTTGATGTTCCAAGATAAGTCACTTTTTTCTTACCGTGGAGCCGGCTTATTTTAGGTCCCTCGGCTGCAGTCGTTCTTAAACAATCCGTGTTCAAGCCCTCGAACACGATTGTGATCTTTCCTTTCGGTGCGCTTTCCGCTTGTCCGATCTCTCAAGAGTGTCCTGCAACGGTTCGGTCACCAACAGGTTGTATTTTCGCAAATATTGGCCTGGACTGCAGTCACTTGGCGGCGGAAATCGCGGAAACTTGCTGATGCCTGGGTGAGGCCAGCGAGACGTTCAGGAGTCATGGAACGCACTAAGGGGACCGCAATGCTCATTACATCAGCCCTGGTGGCAACGGGTTTCCCATATAAGCGTTGTTTTTGAATACTTCGGGGTTTTCGTTGGATACCAGGAGCCCCCTGGAGCATAAGAAGCCATGTTTCAATCATCTCCACGGGCACAGCGATAAGAATAGGCCATGCAGCCCCCGGCTTTTTTTCAATCCAATTCAATTGAGGACGAACTCGCTCGATGGCCTGGGCGATCACGCAATATCGACAACCGGCATCGACGGCGTCGGGATGATGTTCATGGCGAGGATGGCGAACATCTTCAAGTCCGCCAGTTTGATCCAAATCGACATTTCCGTCGTTGTCTACGCCTATGAGAGCAAACTGAGCACACTGGCCGTAGAAGCGCTTGAGAGCCCGAGGAATCAACTCCAGAACAAACTGCCAGCCACGGCCCTGCGAGTCGATGAAATCTACTTGAATTTCGTCTTCACGCAATGTGAGCAATTTGGCTAACAGGGCATGGAGGATAAGATGATCATTCCCTTCAACATGGAAGCCTCCCAGTATTGGCATGTCATAGTTCCTCGAACAAGCCAGTCGCCCACTGGTAGCCAATGCCTTCTTTTCCTCCATCGTCAATATGCAGACGCTGGAGGATGTCTAGAAGCGGCGTAATTTTTGTTTGCCCGTCGTGCTGCTCCACCACCTGAACCGACGGCAGCATATCTTTGAACAGATCAACATACGAGGGCGAATGCGTGGTCATCAGGACTTGTGTCGGTGTTTGCCCTTCTGGGGGATATGCGAGAGCGATGAACTTTTCAAATAACCAGCGAAGACGGCGAGGATGCAATCCTGTTTCGGGTTCTTCGAGGCAGAGAACCTGGGGTTTGTGCGGTGTGTTCGTCAGGCAGAGCATGCCCAAGGTAAACATGGTACCGTCGCTCATGTCCCGCGCCGTTATGTAGCCACGTTGTCCTTTGAAAGAGAAAGCCAATCCTTGTCGATCCGTCCCGACCTGCGTGGTAATGATTGAATCGAGTGATGGAAGAAGCTCACGCATCTCGGCTAAGATTGATTCATAGATTGACGTGCGCTCGGGATCAGACTTAGCCCAGGCGATGAATTCCGGAAGGCCCTCGCCATAATAACCGATCCTTTCGCTGTCCTGGCCAATCCCAAGAGCCTTAAGCTCCGAAACCTCCAAGTGATAGTAGCCGAAACGGGAAAGGGCCTGGGCGACCGCCCTGGCAAATCTGACGTTGGTTGCGTTTAAATTCACTCCGGGTGCACCATGCCAAACACGATGCAGCGTAGTAGGCATGTCCCATTCCACGACACCAAATTCTCCCATTTGCGGGCGCTTTGGGCGGCGCTGGAAAACCCACAGCGCACCCTGATCACACTCCTGTCGAGTCAGTGTTTCCTCGAGGACATAAAGGCCAGTAGGCGAGTCAGCGATCTTGAGTACGTACTTCGCTGTACAATTCGGGTATCCCGGTACGTTGTCGATGTGCACCTCAAAACCGATTGGATCCGTTTCGCCAGCCCAACGGCTGCGCACCCAATGAAACTCCCCTAAGCCGGGAGGGAATACCTCTACCAGCGTCCGATGGATCGAATTCTGCAGCACGAGCATAGCCTTGAATACGTTCGATTTTCCGGCGCCAGCAGGGCCAACCATCAAAGTGACAGGCTCCAGCCGGAGAGTCGATTGAACATGACTTCGGAAGTTCGTGAGCTGCAGGATCTTGATCATATGCCTCGCCCCAAGCATAACAACTTTCAAGGGGCAAACTGAAATTATATAGGCGGGTGTTGCCTCAATCGCAGGGTCCTATTATCCGCCCATTAACGAATTCGGGAGAAGGGGGGTGAATCCACGCACTCCGCCATTACTCGTTGATTCTGAAACACAGATGCCTCACTGCTGGCTGTGACTCACAGCCCGAGTGTGTGGTCGGGGCATATTGATAGGTATCGATTCTCGACCCTCGGGAGGTTAGGCGAATACCGTATGCTCCCAGCGGCTGGAAGCTCATCGCCTACCGGTACGTGGCTGTTCGGACGAAGAGCATCTAGATCCGGCTTTGCCCCCAAAGATGCGCCGGTGCTAGACTGCGCGAATGGCTACCAAAAAGAAAACGGTGAAGAAATCGACGAGGTCGAGCAAGATTTCCGGCGGAAAGGCGAAGCCGGCAAAGAAGCAGGCGCGGAAGCCTGCGGCTCCCGGGAAATCGGCGAAGAAGACGGCTGCTCCGAACAAAGCCGGAGCGAAAAAAAAGGGTGTGAAGAAAATGGCCACCGGGAAGACTGCGAGCGTGAGCAGCAAGAAGAGCCGGAAGAAGGGCGAAGCAAGGCGTGCGTTCACGTTCTCACCCGGCATGTCAGGATCTCACTCGGGCGAGCAATCGGGAGATATGCAGGGCTTGTCCACCATCGAGAGCGCAGATTCGGAAAGCGTTGACGAATTGATGGAGGAAGGCAACGCGTTCGAGGCTGGAGTGGTATCGGGCGTTCAAGACGCTGAAAAACGCAGTGAGAGGGAAGTGTACGCCCGTGAAGTTCTGGAAGATGACGTGCCCGGCGAATACCTGGACAAAGAGTAAAGAGTATCGAATAATTCCACACTCTCCCGAGGTGGTCCATGCGTCGACGCTTGTTTATGCTCTGTTGCTGCCTTACGCTCTTGCAGCTTCTTGCCCACGCCCAGCAGCCCAATGCATCTCCCACGCCGCTACCTTCCAGCGCCGGCACGGCCTATGTGATCCGCGCGGGCAAGCTGATTGATCCGGAGGGTGGAACCGCGGCGGCCAACCAGATGATCGCTGTGAAAGACGGCAGAATCGTAGAGATCGGCGCCCAAGTTGCCATCCCACCAGGCGCGGAAATCATTGATCTCTCGCAGTATTCCGTGTTGCCCGGGCTGGTGGATGCGCACAACCACCTGGCATTGACGTATAAGAAGGTGCCCGAGAACGATGTCTATTACTACACCTATGTTCAGGACTCAACGGCGCTGCGGGCTATTCAGGCAGCGTCGAACGGAATGCAGATGTTGTCTTCAGGATTCACCGTGGTACGCGACCTGGGAAACAACGGGCTATACGCCGATACAGCGTTGCGTGAAGCCATTGAGCAGGGATGGATTCCGGGACCTGCCATTATCAATTCCGGCATTATCATCGGCGGTGTGGGAGGGCAGTTTTATCCCACGCCGGAGATGGCGAAGGAGCACAACATTGTCTATCCCGAATATCTTGACGCTGACACTCCGGACGAGATCATCAAGGCGGTGAGGCAGAACGTGTTGTTTGGCGCGAAAGTAATCAAGATCTGCGTGGACTGCAAGCCGTATCCCTATTCGGTGGAGGATATCAAGCTCTTCATCCGTGAAGCGGCCAATGCCGGCGGACTGAAGGTGGCTGGACATGTGCAGACCCAGGAAGGCGCGCGCCGCGCGATTGAGGCTGGCATATGGTCCATTGAGCATGACATTGCGCTCACGGACGACCTTCACAAGCTGATGGCGCAGAAGGGCATCTGGCGTGTTGGCACGGAGACGCCGTTCACCGAATATCGCGGTACCCAGGCAGGTTTTGATCGCACGGTGGCGGGCATGAAGTCGGCCTGGGCCCGCGGCGTCAAGATGGCGTTTTCTACGGACGCAGACTACTACGTCCCGGGGATGACCAGGGGCCAGGTGGTGATTAACTTCCTCAAGAGCTGGAAAGCAGCGGGTATCCCGGACAAGGAAATCCTGAAGATCATGACGGTAAACGGCTACAAAGTCTGCGACATTTACGATAAGCGTGGCCCACTCAAGGCCGGCTTTCCCGCTGACATGATTGCCGTGAAGGGAAACCCGCTGGAGGATATTGATGCGCTGCGCACCGTGGTGTTCGTGATGAAAGACGGATTGGTCTTCAAGCGCGACGGCGTTATGACACCCGAACAGTTCCTGCACGGCGGTCCCGTGAATGGGTGGAGGATCCACTAGGTTGCCTCACGGAGTGGTCACCACTGCATTTCTGCAGCGGCTCCGGACTGCCGAATCCTATAGAATAGTTCGGCGCATAGCTCCAGGCTTCTGCTACAGACGGTTAGGCGCCTTCTCGGTGGTTTTTGATTTGCGGCTGCAACGGCGCTGAGCCATAACTTTGATCGAGCTTCGAGCAGCGCCATACAAGCGATTTTGTGGAAGACTCCCTGCCCAGATTCGATGAGCTGTTCATAAGCCGCTTTGCTGACCTGGTGCGTTGGCGGCGCGATGTTCGCCGGTTTCGGCATGATCCGGTTGCCGGGGACTTGCTCGAAACCATCATCCAGTTTGCCTCATTGTCTCCTTCCGTCGGTTATAGCCAGCCTTGGCGTTTTATTTCTGTTCGCGATGCCAATTCGCGTTTGGCAATTCGGTCCAATTTCCTCAAGAGCAATAAGGCCGCTCTGGATGCTTACGAAGGTGAACGAGCTGCCCTTTACGCGCAGCTCAAGCTGGCCGGACTCGATGATGCGCCCGAACATCTGGCCGTCTTCTGCGACATGGAAACAGATGCCGGCCAGGGTTTAGGCAGACAAACAATGCCGGAAATGCTCGAGTATTCAGCCGTGATTGCCGTCCACACACTATGGCTCGCAGCCCGAATGTATGGTCTGGGGGTAGGTTGGGTGTCGATTCTCGATCCTTCAGAGGTCAAGAGAGTACTCGATGCACCGAGCGGCTGGAAGCTCATCGCCTATCTGTGTGTGGGCTATCCGCAAGAAGAGCATCTGGATCCGGAACTGGCGCGTCACAGCTGGGAACAATATCGAAAGCCGGCGATCCTTGTGCGCTAGGCCGCAGAAGGTTCCAGCTTCAGCATTCAGCCACATCGGGAAATTGCGTCTTTCTTCCGATCACGCGCGATCACCCGATTGCCTGCACGCCGCACCTCTCGAACAGACTCTACGCGGCTGGCGCAATCTCGATCCTCTGATAGGCACTGCGAGGCCCCTGCCAGTCAAACGCTTCAGGATGGATCAGATGCGCCAGGAGCTCAGTTCCTTCCAGTACCCTCGGCCCGGGCCGCGCGAAGTAGGAACTGGCATCCGCGGCAAATACCTGCCGGTTGCGGACTGCGGGGATGTCTCCCCAACCGGGAAGGTTCCCCAGCTTTGCGGCAAGCTCCACCACCTTTTCTAAATGGCATCCGCAGGGCATCACAATCAGCACCTCGGGCGACCAGGCCTGAACATCTTTCCATGGAATGCGGATCGAGTCACTGCCTTCGCGCGAGAGTTCGTCCACACCGCCGGCAATTCGGACCATTTCCGGAACCCAATGGCCGCTGCAATAGAGCGGGTCCAGCCATTCCATGCAAAAGACGCGCGGGCGTGTGGGCAGTGCGCGCGCAGTGGCCGCGATCCTCTCCAGTTTTTCTGATGCTGCCTTGATCCAACGCTCCGCCGCTTCCACGCAGCCGGCTGCCTGACCCACCTCGCGCAGCTTCTCTAGAATTCCCTTGAGAGATTTTGGCGATAGGTGAACGACCTCGGGTGTCTCCACCAGGACTTGTAAGGCGCGGCTGACCTCATTTCCTGAAGGCGCGCATACGTCACATAGATTTTGCGCCAGAATCAAATCAGGCGCGAGCTGCCGTAAGAGAGCTTCATCTACCTGATAGACGCTCAGACCGGCCTGCACCCGCTCTGAAACTGCTTTGTCGATCTCCGCCTCGGTCATGTTTTCCACCGGAACGGCGCTGCTCACCACTACGGGCTTGCTTTTCACCGAGGGAGGGTAGTCGCATTCGTGCGTGATCCCTACTAGATGGTCTTCCAGTCCTAGCGCACACACCATTTCTGTCGCAGAAGGTAAGAAGGAAACGATTCGTTGGGCTACTGCCATCGTATTCACGTCCTTGATCCAGGTCATTGTCGCAAAGAACCTGCAAAGTGTCGAATTGCACCTGCGCGCCATAGACGCAATATCACGGTCTTGACTTTGCGTAGAAGCACCTATAGATTCTTAACTGTCTGATGTACGGGAAGCGCGGTGTAAATCCGCCACTGCCCCGCAACTGTGAATCGCTGACAGCGCAAGAATCAAAGTGTTGTGCTGCAAGCGTAAGTCAGGAGACCGATCAGGCCCAAGCTCTTGGATCGTTACGGCTTCGATGGGAAAGCCGGACTCCGTCTGACGCGTTCGCACCTAAGTTGTTCTCACGAGCTCGGTATCTCATCCAGGTTCGAATGGAATATATTTTCCCGGAAAGGGGCTCAGCATTGGAGACAGGCCGGGCTGCGATTACGCTCATTCTTGGGGGCGCCCGTAGCGGCAAAAGCCGCTATGCTCAAGCACTGGCTGGACGGGCAACCGATGTCGTGTATCTGGCCACGGCGGAAGCCTCGGATGACGAAATGCGGGTCAAAATCGAGCGCCATCGCAGAGAGCGGCCCGCAACCTGGACCACCGTCGAAGTCCCGCTCGATCTTGATGACGCGATAGCCCACTATGGGAAAAAGAGCTCCTTCCTGCTGATCGACTGCCTCACCATTTTCATATCAAACGCGATGATGGCGGAAAACGGCAATGAGCCGGCAATTTTTCGTCGCGTCGAACGCGTATGTGCAGCTTTGGATTCCACTCCCGCCAGCGTGGCCGCGGTTTCGAACGAAGTCGGAAGCAGTGTCGTCCCTGCCTATCCCTCCGGTCGTCAATTCCGTGATCTGGTCGGCGAACTTAACCAGAGGATTGCCCGGATTTCGCGCAATGTAGTGCTGATGGTTGCCGGCTGCCCTCTGGCGCTGAAGGGATCAGTGGAGGCGCAGCTATGAAAGGCATTCTTGTCGCCGCTCCCGGCAGCGGCGCGGGCAAAACTACAGTCTCCGCGGCATTGATGGCGGCTCTTGGAAAACGCGGGCTCGCGGTACAGCCGTTCAAGTGTGGCCCGGATTTTATTGATCCCGGCCACCACGCTTTGATTTGCCGGCGTCCCTCTCACAATCTCGATACCTGGATGTTATCTGCGGAGGCTAATCGCCGAATCTTTCTTTCCGCCTGCCGCCATGCGGATGTCGCCGTAGTGGAAGGCATGATGGGCCTTTTTGATGGAGTGGCTGGGAACAGCGAAGAGGGCAGCAGCGCGCAGATAGCCAAACTGCTGGGCCTTCCCGTATTGCTGGTGGTGGATGCCTCAGCCTCCGCGCGCAGCGTTGCTGCGCTGGTCCATGGGTTTCGCAGCTTCGATCCTGAGACGCGGGTTCTGGGCGTGCTCCTGAATCGGGTGGCTGGCGCTCCGCATGCGGAAATGCTCATGGATGCGCTCCGCGAATGCGATCCAAAGTTGATTGTTGGGTGGCTTCCGCATGAAAACGATCTTCACCTCAATGAGCGTTACCTCGGATTGCAGACCGCTGGTGAACGCTCGTGGAGTAACGATGCTCTGGATCTGATGGCCGGTCTGATCGAGCGCCACTACCCGCTGGATCGGTTGCTGGAAGCTTGCCAGGTCGCATCTCCTGAGTACGTCGATCAGTTGCCTCCCACATCTCCCGATGGGTTGGTACGCATAGGGGTCGCGCGCGATCGGGCATTTTGCTTTTACTACGAAGCGGGTTTGGACGAATTGCGCCGCCAGGGCGCGGAGATCGTGGAGTTCAGCCCTCTGGCGGATAGCGGCCTGCCTGCCAACCTTGACGCGCTCTACTTTGGCGGCGGCTACCCCGAACTCTACGCCGAGACCCTAAGCGGCGGGAAAGGACTTTTGTCTGATCTGCGTGAATTTGCGCTCGCGGAAAAGCCGGTCTACGGAGAATGCGGCGGCCTCATCTTCCTGGGCCGCCAGCTTATCGCCAAAAATGGTGTCAACTGGCCCATGGCCGGTCTGCTTCCGCTGTCCATCGAAATGACCGATCATCTCGTTCACTTTGGCTACGCCGAAATCGAGTTTGTTGCCGATGGCCTGGCAGTGAAAGGCGCGCGCCTGCGCGGGCATAGCTTCCACTGTTCCAGGGTCGTAAGCGATGGCGAGGCGCAGAAGACAGCCATCGTCCACTACTCGCTGTCAAAGCAATCCGAGTGCGAAGGTTTCACCGCTGGAAATGTATTTGGCAGCTATGTCCATCTGCATTTCGCTGCCGATCCCTCCTTGGCCGAGCGGTTTGTATCCCTGGCACGGTCAGCACGAACGAGGTGCGGCGTAGCCTCATGAACCGAGCACTCCAGATCGCTGCTCTGATTGTCAGCTTGAGCCTGACTGCGTTTGCAAGCCACACCGTTCGCGATGAACTGGGAGAAGACGTTGTGGTCCCGGATCACGCGCATCGCATTGTCTGCCTCGCTCCTAATGTCACTGACATGGTTTTTGCTCTCGGGCGTGGCGGTGATGTTGTCGGCATTACGGACTACACAAAATATCCCCCTGAAGCCCTTCAGAAGCCCAGCGTTGGAGGGGTGATCGATCCCTCTCTGGAAAAAATTGTATCTCTGCACCCTGACCTCGTTCTGGCCATCGGCGATCTCAACCCCGCTGATCTGGTCCGCTCGATCCAGCATCTGGGGCTTCCCATTTTTGTAGTTCATCCGCATGGATTGCACGATATCTATCGCTCGATCGAGAACATAGGCAAGGCCATTGATGCCAGGCAAGAGGCGGCAGAGCTGGTTGCCAGGTTGCAGGCGCGAGAAGCTGCGGTGCGCCAGCGGGTCGCCGGAAAATCGAGGCCCACTGTTTTTTTCCTCTTGTGGGCCGATCCCATCATGACGGCAGGCCGGGGAGCCTTCATCACCGAGCTGATCGAGACTGCGGGCGGCAGGTCCGTGACTGCGGACCTCCCTGCGGAATGGCCTCGGCTCAGTTTGGAGTCTGTGCTGGCAGGGCAACCCGAGTACCTTTTATTGATCCGAGGATCGGACGTGACCCTGGAAAATCTTCAGCGCCATGGGAACTGGACCAGATTAGACGCGGTACGAAATGGAAAGGTGTTTTATGCCGATGAACGCATCCAGCTGGCGAGCCCCGTCGTGTTCGACGCTCTGGAAGATTTGGCCACGCAGTTTCATTCAGTCAATGGGCGGAAGGAGGATTATGTACCGTCACGGTAAGCGCATGAATCACGTGCAGGTGAATCGCTGGCTTCGCGGATTTGTTCTGGTTATGTTTTTGGCTGCTGCGCTGTCCATGGCCCGCGCATCTACAGTGCGCGGAGTAGTCACGGATCCGCTCGGCGCTATCGTGCCCCATGCGCAAGTGGAGCTGCTTTCCCGGGGGCAGAAAGTCACGGAGACATTCACTGACGCCGAGGGCAAGTACGAGCTTGCAGTACCCGCAGAACCAAAAGATGGGCGCTTTCGCTTGCGCGTTTCTGCGCCCACTTTCGCCGCCACCGAAACCGATTCGTTTTATATCAGCGGCGCGCAAAACATCTCCCGCGACGTCTTTCTCAAGATCAAAGGCATGGCCGAAGAAGTTGTGGTGACTGCCACCGGAGTTCCCGTTTCGGAAGCCCAGGAAGGAGCTTCGGTCGATGTCCTCGCTCAACCGGATTTACTGGCCGGACTGGATGTGGTGAATCCCTTGCTTTCCGTTCCCGGTCTGCAGATGGGGCAGAGTGGAGAGCGCGGCGCAGAAACCTCCCTGTTCATTCGCGGAGGAAACGCCGATTCAAACAAGGTCCTGATGGACGGCGTGCCGGTAAACGACATCGGTGGCGCGGTTGACTTCGGCGCCCTGTTCCTGCCCGGCGTGGACCACATTGAGGTCTTCCGCGGCCCCAATAGTGTGCTCTACGGTTCTGACGCGCTGGCGGGCGTGGTGAGCCTGCAAACACAACGTGGAACAACTCTGCTGCCCGAGCTTTCCTACAGGGCCGATGGCGGCAATTTCGGTACCTATGAGCAGGAAGGCAAGATCGCCGGAGCGTGGCGACGTTTTGATTATCTCTCCAGCTTCACCCGCTTCGATACCTCCAACAGCCTGCCCAACAGCAGGTTTCATGACGGAACCTTCGCCGGAAACCTGGGATGGTCTCTCAATCCCGGCAATAGCTTTCGTCTGACTGTGCGTCGCATCGCCGCCGGACTGGGTTTGCCCAATGCGTTTGACTTCTATGGGTTGCCTGATAATTCTCAGGCGGCAACCCATGATATGTTCATAAGCGCCACTTATGAAAATCAGGCTACAACCAAATGGCATAACCTGATTCGGTACGGCAGAACGCAACTGGATACCCATACCGTGAAACCCTCCCAGGTCGGCGTTACTCCGGATGGAGTCAACTTTCTTGGCCTGCCGGTAACAATCCAGGGCGCGAACGGCTTCTCCGTAAGTGGACAGGCGTTGTTGTCATCCTCAGGTTGCTGTCCCAGCCTCACGGTGGGTGCGGCCAATCGCGACTTTGTCTACGCCCAGACGGACTATCGCTTCAACTCGCACCTGATTGCCTTGCTCGGCTACCGCTATGAGGCGGAACGCGGCACTTCTGCATTCCTTTCTCCCGCATTCAATTCAGACAATTCAGTGGATCGGCGGAACACCAGCGTATTGGCCGAAATGCACGGCGATTTTTTCAATCGCCTGTTTTATTCGCTGGGAGGAGGAGTCGAGAAAAATGCGGTCTTCGGAGTGGCGGCCACGCCTCGCGCCAGTCTTGCCTACTACCTGTTTCGTCCGTCACAGGGACTGTTTCGCGGCACCAAGCTCAAATTCAGCTTTGGCCAGGGTATAAAAGAGCCTGACATCTTCAGCGAGACCAGTTCTTTATTTGATTTGCTCACGCAGCAGCCCGGAGGCGATCAGCTCATCCAGAAGTTTGGCATCAGGCCCATCGGGGCGGAACGCTCGCGCAGTTACGACTTTGGCGTGCAGCAATCGTTCAGTGACCGCGCGCTCCTGGACGTCACTCTCTTTCACAACGAATTCTACAATCAGATCGAGTTCGTCAGCAGCACCGCATTGCCCGCGCTTGGTGTTCCCATCCCGGTTGCGAACGCCACCGGCTTTGGCGCAACTGTCAACTCCATGAACTATCTGGCGCAAGGCGCGGAAGTGCAGTTGCAGTTCAAAGTTTCCAGGTCGCTGCTGGCGCGCGGCGGATATACCTATCTCGATGCCCGCGTGCAGCGGTCATTTTCGAGTGACGCAATCGGTCCCGCCATCAATCCGGATTTTCCCAATGTTCCCATTGGCGCCGTCAGTCCGCTGGTGGGCGCTCGCCCTTTTCGGCGCGCGCCTCATACCGGGTTTCTCAATGTTACCTATAGCAAGTCGCGCTGGGACGCCCTCTTGCAGGGAACATTCGTCGGCCCGCGTGACGATTCTACCTTTCTCTTGTTTTCGGATGCGAATTTCGGCAACACGCTCCTGCTGCCCAACCGCAACCTCGATGGCGCTTACCAGAAACTTGATCTGTCCGGCGACTTCAAACTCAATCATCACCTGACTCTGTTTGCCTCCATGGAAAATCTGCTGAGTGAAAAATACAACTCGGCGTTCGGATTTCCTGCTCTGCCGTTTACGGTCCGCTCGGGTGTGAGAATCACCATTGGAGGTGAGCGTTGAGCGCAGCCATCGGAGATACGGTGATTCGGAATCCCGTAGTGACCCGAAGGCCAGCACTTGCCCCTGTTCTTGCCATTGCCGTGCTGCTGTTCCTGCTGAGCGTGCTCACGGGCGTGGTCTCAGGCGCCATCCACATCTCGCCCCGCCAGATTCTCGCGATTTTGGCCGGGCGCCACGCTACAGGAGCCACGGATTACCGCACGATTCTGCTCTATATAAGGTTGCCTCGCGTTGCGACGGCCGGAATTATCGGCGCGTCTCTTGCCTTGGCCGGTGTGCTCTTTCAAGGGCTGTTTCGCAATCCTATGGCTGAGCCGTATGTGCTGGGCAGCTCCGGCGGCGCAGCCTTCGGCGCAGCGCTGGGGATGATACTGTTTCCCGGCAGCACGCTCCTGGGTTTTGGCGCGGCGGCCATGTTCGCCTTTTTTGGCGCAGTTCTCACCATTTCAGTTGTGTACATGGTCGCCCGCGTTGGCGGCCGGGTTCCCACAGTCGCCCTCTTGCTTTCCGGATTCGCTATAAGCATGATGCTGAGTGAAGCCAGCACTGTGATCGTCTACCTGGGAAATGAGCTTTCTGTAAATGCCCGTAACCTCGCGCTTTGGCTGCATGGTTCCGTCGCCTTTTCAGAGTGGTCGCAGCTGGTCTGGCCGGGTATCATGCTGCTCGTGGGAGGCCTGTTGAGTTTTCCCTTGCGCCGTATCCTCAACGTCTTTGCTCTGGGTGAAGACTACGCGAAGCAGTTGGGGATAAACGTCGAGCTTTCTCGCGCCCTGTTGGTTGCTGTTGGCTCCTTGCTTACAGCTTGCGCGGTGTTGTTGGGTGGCATCATCGGCTTTGTCGGACTCCTGGTGCCTCACGTCGTTCGGCTCATCGTAGGGCCGGAGCATGGACGATTGCTGGGACTATCTGCCATTTGTGGCGCCAGCTACCTGATTCTGGCCGACGCCTTTGCGCGCACCGTGGTCGCTCCCACCGAACTGCCGGTTGGCGTGGTGACTGCGTTTTTGGGTGGTCCTGTGCTCATTTACCTGCTCCGGCGCTCCAAGCGGGAGTATGTGCTATGAACCAGCTCCTGAGTGTGCGCGAACTCTCTTTTTCTTACGCCAAAAAGATGGTGCTGGGGGCCTTGAGCTTTGATGTCTGCGAGGGTGATACCGTCGCTATCGTTGGGGCCAACGGGGCAGGGAAGACCACGTTGTTGAAAACCCTATGCGGACTTCTCGAGCCGACCCGTGGATCGGTCCTGCTGCGCGACCGCGCTCTCAAGCACCACAAAGCCCGCGAGCTGGCCAGGTGTATCGCCCTGGTTCCCCAGGAGATTCAGGTCAGCTTCGATTTCACCGTGCTGGAGTTTGTGGAGCAGGGCCGCACTCCTTATGTTTCCTCCTTCCTGGGCGCTTTCCAGCCGGAGGACCATGCGGCCATCGCCAGGGCAATGGAGATGGCGGATGTGCTGCACATGGCCGATCGCAAGTTCAGTGAGTTGAGCGGCGGAGAAAGACAGCGGGTCAAGATTGCCTTGGCCCTGGCTCAAGAGCCGCAAGTCCTGCTGCTGGATGAGCCCGCCCAACAATTGGATATAGGCCGGCAAGCTGAAATTTTCACCGTCTTGCACCGGCTGAATCAGTCTGGCATGACGATCATCGCCGCGATGCACGACCTGCACAGCGTCTACACGCATTTTTCGTCAGCGCTCGTGCTTCGGCCCGATTTCTCCTTCACCTACGGACCGCCGGCCACAGTCTTGACCGCTGAGTCTCTGCAGGAGATATTCGGCCGACACATTCCGGCGGCATGGCTGAACGGAATTGCTTCTGCCGCCAACCCAGACCTTCAGGAAACTGAACTTAAATAAAGAGGACAACAACGATGAGCAACAGCATTGCAACCAAGACTGGAGATAAAGGGCAAACAGGCCTCGTCGGTGGCGCTCGCGTCTCCAAAAGCAGCCTCCGGGTTGAGACCTATGGCACCGTGGATGAGTTGAATTCGTTTCTCGGCCTCGCCCGCTCCATCTGTGAACATCCTGAAGTCAAAGATTTAACTCTTTCCATCCAGAAGGAGCTTTTCATATTGGGCGCGGAGCTCGCCACTCCAGGCACACCGGCGGAGAGCCAGGCCCGCGTGACCCAGCAAATGGTTGACCGGCTCACGGGCGAGGTACACAGGATTGAAACCCTCGAGGGTATCCTCTCCGATTGGTCGATTCCCGGTGAAGATCCGGCCTCTGCGGCCTTTGATGTGGCGCGAACGGTCTGCCGTCGCGCCGAGCGCTGCGCCGTGCGGCTTGCTGAAGCAGAGGAGAAAGTCAGCCCGCTGGCGATTATCTACTTGAATCGTCTCTCAGATCTGGTGTGGTTGCTGGGCCGTTTGGTTGAACTCAAGCAAGGCGCTAACGCCGCCCTGCGTGACGAGCAGCACCGCGGTCCGCGTTGGTCGCGTGCCTGGTAAGCGGCAGCTCGGCACGGCAGTGCAAAATGATTCGCGGGTTGCGCTGCAAGGATTGCATGACACCATGAACGATCTAAAAAAAATCATCTCACAGATAGCCCCTGTCACCTCAGACTGGTTCGAGCAGGCGGCAGAGCGGCAGAACCATCTGACCAAGCCTCCGCGCAGCCTTGGCAAACTGGAGGATATTGCCTGCCGGATGGCGGCCATTCAACAGACGCTCTCTCCTCGCGCTGATCGTAAACGCGTAGTGATCTTCGCCGGCGATCATGGTGTAACCGAAGAGGGTGTGAGCCCCTATCCATCTGAGGTGACGGCGCAGATGGTGGCCAATTTCCTGCGCGGCGGCGCAGCCATCAACGCTGTGGCACGCACCGTCGGAGCGGATCTGGTGATTGTCAACGCTGGTGTGGCATCTCCGATTCCGCCGGTTGATGTTGCTGGTCAAGGCATCGAATTCATTCAACAGCCCGTACGCAAAGGCACTCGCAATTTCACCAAAGAACCGGCGATGACCGAGGACGAGGCTCTGGCCGCCATCCTGCTGGGATACGAGGTGGCAGTTCAAGCCAGGCGCGCAGGCGTGAACCTGATTGCCGTGGGCGAGATGGGCATTGGAAACACGACTTCCGCCTCTGCGTTGACCGCAGCCCTCACCCAATCGACCGCAGCATGCGTTACGGGACGCGGCACCGGTGTGGACGACGAGGCTTTCGACCGCAAGCGAATGGTTGTTGAGCAAGCGGCGGAGTTGCATGCGGCTACCCGCAACGACCCTTTTCAGCTTCTTCGCTCCTTGGGTGGATTGGAATTAGCGGGTCTGGCGGGCGTGTGCCTGGGAGCAGCGGCCAACCGGATTGCCATTGTTTGCGATGGCTTTATTGCCGGCGCCAGCGCCGCCATAGCCGTCCAACTTTGTCCCGCTGTGGGCGATTATCTTTTCTGCGGCCATCTTTCCACCGAACCGGGGCACGCCATCATCCTCGAACTCCTGGACAAAAGACCTTTGCTTCATCTCGATATGAGGTTGGGCGAGGCAACGGGCGCCGCTTTGGCCATGGCGGTCATTGACGCGGCGGTGCGCACATTCGTCGAAATGGCCACTTTTGAATCCGCAGGAGTCAGTGACAAGCTGGAGCCGGTGCGAAAGGTCAGCCGATGAAGCGGCTTGTGGCCGCCGTCATGTTCCTTACCCGCCTGCCGGTGCCGGGACACTGGGATCTTGATGCCTCTGATGTTGGCCGTGCGGCCGCATTTTTTCCCCTGATCGGCGCCGGCATCGGGGCAATTCAGTGTGGCGTTCTGCTGGCCGCGCTGCGAGCAGCACAGTGGGCAGGGAAACATTCCGCGCATCTTCCTGCGCTGCCTGCGCCGGTTCTCGCGGTTATCCTCGTTACCTTGAGCGTGTTGATCACCGGCGCGCTGCATCTGGATGGATTGGCTGACATGGCGGATGGCTTTGGTGGTGGCCGCACCCGCGATGATGTTCTGCGCATCATGCGCGACCATGCCATCGGCGCTTACGGCGCCATCGCTCTGGTCCTGGCGCTGGCGCTCAAGATCGTAAGTATCGTCCCTCTGATTGAGCACAACGCCGCATACGCCTATCTGGTGGTTGCGCCTGCGCTCGCCCGTGGCTCCATCGTCGTGCTGGGCTTCTTCTTGCCTTACGCCCGTTCCTCCGAAGGCGGGCTGGGTGGAAGCGCTCAACATATAGGTGTGATCGAACTTCTCGTGAGCAGCGCCACAGCCCTCGCCCTGGCCTTCTGGCTCATCAACTGGCGCGCCGGCGTCGCTCTGTTTGTGATCGTGCTCGTGTCGTTGTGGAATGCGCGGCTGTGCTGGAAGAAAATTCAGGGAATGACCGGGGACACCCTGGGCGCAAACGCGGAAGTTTGCGAAACGCTGGTTCTCGCGGCTGGCGCTATTCTCACTTCATGATGCCCGTGATGCTGGATCTGGCCACTCTTCCGTGGGAATTTTCTCTGCGGCTGATTCTGATTCGCCACGGCGAACCCGAGCAGGAAGCCAAAGGCAGGTGCTACGGCAGCCTGGACGTTGGTCTCTCCGAGTCCGGACGAGAGCAGATTCAATCCAAGCTCGCGTCCATCCGCAATCTCCGTGCAGAAGCTCTGTACGCAAGTCCCCTGAAGCGGGCCATGGAAAGCGCGGCAATCGTAGCGGCATCGTTGCGGCTGGAAGCGGCCATCTGCGCCGAACTGCGGGAGATCAATTTCGGCAGCTTTGAAGGCCTTACCTACGAAGATGTCGAGAAGCTCTATCCCGAAGAATACAGGGTCTGGATGGAGCGTCCCACTGAAATCAAGTTTCCCCAGGGTGAAAGCTTTGCCCAGGTGAAAACGCGCGTTCTGAAATTCAAAGAGTTGCTGCTCACCGCTCATCGCGGCCAGACCGTGATCGTGGTCTCCCACGGCGGCGCCAACCGGATCATCCTCGCTGAGGCCCTGGCCATGCCCGATCCTGCCATCTTTCGCATCGGCCAGTCCTACGCTGCGCTCAACATCATCGACTACCTCGTGGGATCGCCCGTCGTCCGGCTCGTGAATGGGTGACGGTAATCAATCCGCCCCAGACCGGGATTCCGCTCCCGAGTCACTGCCTTCCTTGCGGTTGTACGAATTCACAATGCGGATTGGACGCGATTGTAATCCGGATTAGACGAATCTTTTTTTGTCCACTCACGATTTCTTATGTGTTGTATCAAACATAAGAGTGTTATGCTGGAAAAAGCTTTTGTCGCCGGTCCGCCTGCCCTAGCTGAGACTTGCTTTCCCAGACCCACTTGCCGCCGAAGCCTGAAGGAGTATCGGGCCTTGTCCATCCGGAAGCAACACCGGATATTGTGCGTTTCGGTTTCCCCAATGAATCTCAGGGCATTCCAATGTGTTCTGCGTTCGGCTGACTATCAGGTTGTCTCGGCCTTATCGCCAGATCAGGCGGTCGCGTTTTGTGTCAACAATGCTGTTGCTGCCATAGTGCTGGATTCAGAGTTCTTGACCGAGCAAGGCTGGTCAGTAGCTCAGACTTTCAAGAGTCTGTGCCCGAAGGTTCCCATTCTTCTTTGTGTAGAAGACCGTCGGCGTATCGAGATCCCGCTGGCAGTGGACGCGCTGGCGGATACGCCTGCGACTTTGCTGCAGGAATTAAAACATATTGTTGAGCATCCCCCGGACCGCGCTGCGGCATCTTTAGCTGGCTAGTAGAGCGGTCGCGTGGTGTGAATCGATAGGATCGGGAACCTCATTTGCCTTTCTCCACCAAGCTACCCAACTCGTTCATGACTCGGTTCTGAATGGCATTCTTAATCTTTCTCTTGAATAAGAATGCCGCCGTGTTGGCCAGGCTACGGCGACCCAATGAGCTTTCCTGCATCAAGGCCTTCAAGACCGCAACCATTCTGTCCGCCGCCATGCCGGTGATATTTTTCACCGCGCTTTCAGGTATGGGCTTCCGTCCCGGGTTGTCAATCGGCACAGCGGCCGCGCCGCACAGCGGGATGATGGGCATGTAGTCCTTAGCGTCAGGCCGGTGGAACTCTGGATCGTTAGAAGCCTTGAAGCTGCGGACTAGATCAGCTCGGCCAGCCTGCAAACCAGCCTCGATTAGAGGATTTTCCGCCTGCAGCGCGAAGTGTTGCTTCAGGAACCATTGGCAGTTTCTGCGCCCGAGCTGGTAATCGCGATCGCGGAATTCTCTTGCTAGAAATCCGCCGAACGCACCCAGGCAACTGCTCATCAACGCCGGCGTCTTGTCCGAGACGCTGTCATCGTTAGGCGCGATCACAAAGCGGCTGAAAGTGTTATTTTCCTTGAGTAGTTGGATGGATTGCCCCAGAAAGCGGGATTGGGAAATTAATGCGCGTACCAGCGAGGTGAGAACAGAGATCAGTCCCTGGGCCTTGGTGGCGTCGTAGCCGGGATCAAAACTGGCTGTGCCGGGGAACGGCGCAATGGTGACGATGGCGCGGTCAGCCGTAAGGGCTTCTCGGTCATTGTGGCCGCCTTGGGATCTCGGAGCCAGTCCGGCCAGATATCTCCGGGTAAGCTCGAAAGGATTGTTGTTGGTAACGCCTCCGTCAACGTTCACGGTGGTGATGGGCGATGCCACCGGCAAATTTCCAAAGTACGGTGGGATCTCGGTTTCAATCTCGCATGCGCAGGCATGTTCTGACGTTCCATCTCCGGGAACTTTGGGCAAGCATTTCGGGTCGGGATTGTTGACGATCCACTTCTTCTTGCGGTAATCATCAACTTCACGGCTCAACACTCGTGGCGCGAGCAGCAGCGGGAATGCTCCGGTAGCCAGGGCTGCTTGCTGGAGAAGTTGCCAATCCGCATTTTCGGCGTTGGCCGGATCCAGAGGCAAAGGTTTCGCTAGCTCGCCCTTAGGCTTGTCGCCCGCCCTGGGCACGGTTTCAAACTGCAAAGAGTCAGCATAAAAGGAAATCTTCTCTTCAAACGTGCCTCCATTGGCAGGATCAATGTCATAGATCGTGCCCCTCAAGTTGGTCAAGGTTAAGAATAAAGTGAGGTTGGGGGAGACATACTTGCGCCTCTTCCGGGTGCCGGGGGTCAGGGCAGAGCGCGCGACGGACGGCAAAACGGTCGAGTCGAGGACGGAGACTACCGGCCCGCCTTTCTTTAGGTCTTCAGTCTGTAGAAGAAAACGAATGTCAATGTTGTCCACCCAACTGGCATAGAGTTTGTTCGCGCTCTGGTCCCCGGGTGGATTCAGGGTCGTGACCGGAGGAAACTCCTCTTGCAGAGCAACGCTCCCCACGGCCGCGCACATGGCTCCCGCGGAAGCGCCGGACAGGACCTCGATGGAAACATCATGCATGGGCACAAGCTCGCCGCGTGCTTTGGCCTCGTGCCATTCATCCAGCGCTTGGATCAGGAAGTCCAGCACACCGGCCGTATAGGCGCCTGCGGAAATAGCTCCCGCCATATTGATTCCAATCCGGAAAGGAGCCACGTCAGCCTCCATATCGTGAATTGACTCCAGGCGAATGCTCCTAAAATGGGATTCTCAAGGAATGTCCTTAGAATTTATCCCATAAAAAAACCCGCTTCCAGGCAATCTCACTTTTTTCTTGGTCCTATCAGTGGAGATCAGTCAGGCCTGAATGTGGACCGACGCGACAGCAACTCACTGGCTAGCGTAGCTACGTTGAAGCGAGTATGACCCGGCTAGAGCTGCGTGGCCGATTTTTTGCATTCCCCTGCGCTGTCGTTACGCCTTACGGTTCACCTAAAGCCGCCGTGACCATTTCTGTATCCAGGTACTCGGTCACTTCTTGCAGCTTGCCTCCGGCAAGGCGAAAGACAAAACAATATCTGTTGTTATACGGTTTTCCGTCGGTGGTAGTGTTGCTGCCTCGCGCCTCAACCACCACAAAATCGTCTTCAGCAATAAAGCGTTGCGCCGTCGTCTTGATTCTGCCTGCGATCTTGGAACGCAGCACTCCAAACAATTCGCCGAGCACAACCTGCTTGCCAATATATGTCCTGGACCATTTCGTGGTGCCTGTAAGTGTCCAGCGGAAGCCTTCGTCCATGCTCTCAACCAGGGGCTGGGAATTGCCTTTTGATAACTCGGCAAAAATGTGTTGCATGAGCTGTTTGTTCTCAGCTGCGGCAATGATGGCTGCTCCTTTATCTGTGTCCTCTCGGTGCACTCATGGTACGCGCTGAGTTCACTCAGGGGCGCCTGAGTGTTTGCTTCTCGCGCGTTTTGTTCATGAGCAGATGTGTTGCCGATTTCTCAATCGTTTACTTTGGCTTCCAGAGCCCGATTGTGTTTTGCTGGGTGTCCATGATCCAGGCAAACGTTCCTGGTGGGATCGTCACCGGACCCACGAGTTTCCTGCCGCCCAGCGATTCGGCCTTGGCGATGGCCGCCGCGACGTCGTCCACTTGCACGTAGAACATGGTGTAGTGCTGCGGTTCGTGGCCCAGGGAAATCAGATGCCCGGGTAATCCGGCCTCAGCGATCTGGAAATGCTCGTCGATGGGCCAGTCGAACATCTTTTGATAGAAATCTTTTGTGGCCGCCAGATCGCGGCAACCGATTTCGAAGTGCACTACAGGGTGTTTGGGCATCTCTTCTCCTCTAGCTTGATCGGCCGCCGCATGTGTTGACTCTGCGGCGCATGCAAGGCCGTCCGTCCACCTTAACAAGGTCCCGACGGGTGCAGTTTTTAGAATCCATGCGGCATGGTAGGTCAACAGCGTATGAGTGTCCAGAGCCGAATCGGCCAATCGCGAATTCTCAAAGCGGCGCGGGAGCGATTGGCTTGTGCCTGCGGCGATCAAGGAGCCAACCCAGAAAGTAATACCAGGTAGCCATCAGTACGGGCGTGGAGATCATGAAACTGAGAACCTGGCTGATTCCCAGTCGGCTAAGAATGTAGACAATGACCCCGGCCAGCAGAAAAGCGGGTAGCGCCGAGAGCATCAACACTCTCGTTAGCCATCCCGGATCGACGTAACGATACACCGGGTCCCACCTTAGGCACTCTTCGGCATCGCTGCCCGGCGCTGTGGGGTTGGATAGGCGCTGCAGATGTCTTCCCAGCGGATCGGAATCCAGCCGCAGCGATGACCACCAGAAATAACGACCAGCACTGTGGGGCATTGTGTTGTCCCTCTGAAAAGATCGGTAGCTCACCATTGAAAAGAGAAGGAGCCCGCACACCGGCAGAATTGCCCTCCAACGCATCGGCATGCAGTGTTGGACACCTTCAACCAGTCCTTTGTTCCGGCTGCAGAAGGAACGCGGCCATCAAAGTGCGCCTGCCAAGAAGCTTGACAGCTCTATGTGTACACTGTAAGCTTACACCGTATACTCAAATGCCCATAACTCTCAAAACCCGCAAGAAGCCGGGCCCCAGGGCGGTCCATCGTGTCAGCCTGCGCGATGTGATCCGCAATACGGCCCGTGATCTCTTCGCCCGGCAGGGCTATGAAAGCGTCTCCATGCGGCGCATTGGCTCTGAGGTCGGCTGTTCGCCCATGGCCATGTACCGGCACTTTGCCAGCAAGGAAGATCTGCTGCTCTCCATCTGCGAGGAAACCTTCGACCAGATGAACCGGACGCTGGATCTCGAATCTCGCAAGCCGGGAACGCGCCTGGAAGTCTTGCGGGCCTCCGTAAATTCGATCATCGACTTCCATCTCAGCCATCCCAATCATTTTCGCGTGACTTTTATGACCCCCATGCCTTCCGGGCCCGCATCCGAGCGTCGGGCGGCAGTTGCCCGGCGGACGGTGGATCGGCTTCGCACCGGCGTGCGCGAAAGCGCTGAAGCCAAAAGGCTGAAGGTGGATGTGGAAACCATCACCCAGATGATTCGTGTCGGCATCTACGGGTATGTCTCCATCCTCATCACCTCCCACAAGCTCTGTCCCATGGTCGATCCTGAGCACGTCAAGCGGGAGTTGATCGCAACGCTCACCCGGCAGCTCGAATAGTTTTTTATTTGCATCTGTGTGTACGCCGTACACATCTAGGATGATTGCAAGGCATAGAGGTAAACGAAGGATTCAGCGCAAGACGAAAGATCCGGCAACCATGAGCACGCAGGCTATCGCCCAACCGGTTTCGCAATCCGCAACGATGCCACGCATCGGGCAAGCCGCAATCAATCCCTGGTTCATCGCCATCACCGTCACCCTGGCGACCTTCATGGAACTGCTGGATACCAGCATCGCCAATGTCGCCCTGCCTCACATTGCCGGAGGGCTGGCCGTCAGTTACGACGAGAGTACATGGGTCCTCACCAGCTATCTGGTGGCCAATGCGGTCGTTCTTCCTTTGAGCGCATGGTTAAGCCGTGTGTTTGGCCGCAAGAATTACTACATGGCGTGCGTGGCCATGTTCAGCGTGAGTTCATTTCTGTGTGGCATTGCTCCCAGCCTCCCGTTGTTGATCTTCTTTCGCGTGCTTCAAGGTGTGGGCGGAGGCGGGTTGGCGCCGGTTGAGCAGGCAATCCTGGTGGACACGTTTCCTGTGGCCAAACGCGCCGGGGCCTTTGCCCTTTACAGCATGGCCATCGTTACCGCGCCGGTGATTGGTCCGCCTCTGGGCGGGTGGATCACTGACCATCTTTCCTGGCGCTGGGTGTTCTTCATCAACGTACCCATTGGTATCCTGAGCCTCTTCCTGACCAGCCGGCTGGTCTCCGATCCGCCCCGTTTCATCGAACAGGTGAAGGAAGCCCGCCAGAGCGGCAAGCTCCGCATTGATTACATTGGAATCAGCCTGATTGCCCTGGGCTTTGGCGCGCTGGAAATTGTCCTTGATAAAGGTCAGCGTGAGGACTGGCTGGAAAGCCATTTCATCGTGGTGGCCCTCACCGTGGCGCTTCTCTCTCTTCTGCTCGCCGCCATCTGGGAGTGGCGGCACCATGATCCCGTGGTAGAGATCAAACTCCTCAAAGAACGTAATTTTGCCCTGTCCAACATTTTTTATTTTCTCTTTGGATTTGGAATCTTCGGCAGCACCGTATTAATTCCCCAGATGCTGCAGGCCCTCTTTGGCTATAGCGCAACCGACGCCGGACTGGTGCTGGGACCGGGAGCGCTGGTGATCGTGGTTTTGTCCCCAATCGTGGTCAAAATCCTGCCCAAAGTCGGCGCCCAAAAAATGATTGCTTTTTCATTTGCCATTGTCGCCCTGGCCATGTGGCGCTTTGGTTCGCTGGATTTGGCGTCGGATTACCGCAGCTACGCCTGGGCGCGGGCCTACCAGGGTCTGGGACTGGCATTCTTATTCATTCCGGTGAGCCAGCTTGCCTACTCGTATCTTCCTCTGGACAAAAACAACAAAGCGTCCAGCCTCACCAATTTATCTCGCAATCTCGGCGGCAGCTTTGGCGTGGCCTTTGTCACTACCATGCTGGAGCGCCGCACGCAGTTTCATCACAGCATACTGGCGCAACACCTTACCGGTGCCGATCCGGGATTTCTGCAAAGAGTGGATACCACCGCCCGCTACCTGATCAGCATGGGGACTAGCGGCGCGGACGCGCAGCAGCAGGCTTACGGACTCGTGTCTGGTCTGGCAGATAAGCAAGCTGCCATGCTGGGATTCCTGGATTGTTTCCGTCTGCTGGGGATGGTTTCGTTGGTCGGCCTGGTGCTGGCATTCACCATCAAGAAATTCCGCGGCGGCGGCGCGCCGGCGGGGCATTGAAGTTGGAGACTATGGAAATGTCATATCGTAAGAGCATCTTATTATTGGGCATCGTTGCGAGTCTGTCGCTGGCGGCATGGCCGCAACAGGCTTCTCCATCATTTGAACTGGGCAGCATCAGCACCCCGCGCACCATTAATCCCGCCATCAACAGCAACACTCCAAGCTCGCTTGCCGGACAGCAGCAGAACCCATTTCTGGGAAGCGTGCCCACCGGTCAAGCCACGGCGGCTCCATTGGACCTTTCCTTGCAGCAAGCCATGGAACGCGGGCTCCGCTTCAATCTGGGCGTAATTGAGAACCAGAGCTCGCTGCGGCAGGTGCAGGCGCAACGCCTGCGCGCCTTGTCCTCTATGCTGCCAAACATCGGCACGCTATTGCGGCAAAACCTGGACGAACTGAGCCGGGTTGCTATCGGCTTGAAGATACCGGGCATTCCTGCTTCTACGGGACAGTTCAGCTACCAGGAAAGTTACGTTACCTTCTCCGATACTGGGCTGAATCTGGAAACGGCTTACCGCCTCCGTGCAGCCCGGCGAGCGGTGGACGCAAGCAAATTTTCGCTTGAAGATGCGCGCGATGTCGTGGTGCTTGCAGTAGGCACGGCTTACCTCCAGGCTGTGGCCAGCCAGGCCCGATTGGATACGGCTGCAGCGCAGCTTGAAGTGGCGCGCACTCTGGAAGAACAGACTGCCAATCAGGTGCGCTCCGGGCTCTCGCCGGAGATTGATGGCCTTCGCGCAACCGTCCAGCGCCAGACCGATGAGCAGCGCGTTACCGTAGCCAGGGCCAACCTGGAAAAAGATAAACTCACCCTCTCGCGCCTGATCGGCCTGCCCAGCGGACAACAACTTCAGATCACCAGCATCGCTCCCTACCAGGCTTGGGCTGGGCCGGACCTGAGTACAGCGCTGCGCCAGGCGCTCGAAACCCGCGCGGATCTAAAGAGCGCGCAAGCATCAGAGCGGGCTGCCAGGCTGGACAAAAGGGCCGCGCAATTGGAACGCATGCCGTCGCTCTCCTTCAATGGCTACTATGGCGGAATCGGAACCACGCTCGGTCACGCTGAGCAGACCTATACCGTGGCCGCCTCCGTTTCCCTGCCGCTTTTTACCGGCGGAAGGATTCGCGCAGACATCCAGGAGAGCTCCGCCCAGTGGGTGCGCAAGCAATCCGAGAATGCTGATCTTGCCGGACGCGTGGACTATGAAGTTCGCAACGCCTTCATCGACCTGTCTGCGGCGGATAGCGCCGTGCACGTTGCCGATAGTAACAATCAACTGGCGCAGAAGACCCTGGAGCAGGCTCGCGACCGTTTTGTAAATGGTGTGACGAACAATCTGGAAGTAGTGCAGGCGCAGCAGGACCTGGCCGCTGCCAACGAAAATTACATCGCCAGCCTCTTTGCCTACAACCTGGCCAAGCTGGCCTTGCTGCGGGCCATAGGCACTGCGCAGACTGATGTGAACCGCTACCTGGGAGGTAAGTAACATGGCAACGCAGACTGCCGAGAACGTGAGCAAGACGGTGGAAATTCCGCACCGTGAAACCGCGCCCGTAGTCCATGAGGAACCGGCCCCCAAAGGGCGTTTCCCGATAATGGCCGCCGCCAAAATGAAGCCGCGTCTGGTCATCGTGCTGGTGGCGCTCGCCTTGGTGGCGCTTCTTGGGACAGGGGCGTTGTGGTATTTCAGCGCATACGAAGAGACAGACGATGCCCAGATCGATGGACATCTCAATCCCATCAGCGCCCGCATCAATGGCACCATCATCAGCGTGAACCCCGCGGTGGAAGACGAGCACTATGTCGCCGCCGGCACGGTGCTGGTGGAAATCGATCCTGCTGATTACCAGGCTGAACTGGCGCGGGCGCGAGCGGAATATGAACGCTTACAGGCCGGCGCGGTAGCCGCACAGCGGGATGTAGCCGTGATCGCTGCCGGCAGCACAGGCAAACTGAATTTGTCGGAAGCGGCCGTGCGTGAAGCCAATGATTCCATCGCCTCCGAGAAAGCGGCCATGGACTCGGCCCAGGCGCATCTGGCCCAGGCGGAAGACACCTATGCGCGCTCTGAGGCCGACCGCCAGCGCTATGAGCGTCTTCTGGCCAAACGTGAAATATCGCAGTCTGAGTATGACCGCATTGCGACCGAAGCTTCCACCGGCCGCGAGGCCATCAACGCTGCCCGGGCCGACCTGGCGGCCGCCCAGAGACGCGTAGCCCAGGCAGAGAGCCGTTTGCTGGAACGCCAGGCCGATCTGCTCTCCGCGCGATCAGCGCCCGAGCAAGTCAAGTCGTCCATGGCCAGATCTGCGGCAGCCGCCTCTGAAGCCGACCGCGCGCGCGCCCAGCTCACCACCGCGGAACTCAACTTGGGTTACTCGAAGATTGTTGCTCCGGTCAGCGGCGTGATTGGGCGGAAAACCGTTGAGGTCGGCCAGCGCGTGCAGCCCGGCCAGCAGCTGCTAACCATTGTTCCCGTGGACGATATCTGGGTCACGGCCAACTTCAAGGAGACCCAGCTCAGAAAAATGCGTCCCGGCCAGCCGGTCACAATTCACCTGGACTCGTATGATCGTGATTACCACGGCCAGATAGACGCAATTGGCGGCGCCACCGGCTCGCGTTTCAGCTTGCTTCCCCCGGAAAACGCCACCGGAAACTATGTGAAGGTAGTGCAACGCATCCCGGTAAGAATCCTCATCAAACCCGGTGAAAACGCCGATCACCTGCTGCGCCCCGGAATGTCAGTGGAGGCCAGAGTCAAATTGCGTTAAAAGAAGTTTCTTTGAACCCGGTCAACACATCATGACATCGAACAAGCTTATGGAGGTAACTTATGTACGTCGTCACCGGAGCAACCGGCAATACTGGAAGTGTAGTGGCAAAGCAACTGCTCGCCCAGGGACAAAAAGTACGAGTGATTGGCCGCAGTGCCGATCGTTTACAGCCGCTGGTCAAGACCGGCGCAGAGCCGTTTGTAGCAGACATTACCGACGCAGCCGCGCTCACCAAAGCGTTCACCGGCGCGCAGGCTGTCTATGTCATGATTCCGCCGGATATGGCGAATCCGGATTTTCACTCCTATCAGGACCACGTAACCAATGCCTTCGCCCAGGCTCTCGAAAAGACGGGCGTGAAACATGCTGTTGTGCTTAGCAGCATCGGAGCAGACAAAGCTGAAAAAACCGGCCCGGTTCTTGGGCTGCATAATCTGGAACAGAAGCTCAACCAGATCGCCGGCCTGAACGTGCTGCATCTGCGTGCCGGCTATTTCATGGAAAACACCCTCGTTCAGGTCGGGACCGTTCATGCCATGGGCAAGGCTGCCGGCCCGGTGCGCCCGGACCTGAAACTTCCCATGATTGCCGCGCAGGATATCGGCGCGTACGCCGCAGATGCGTTGCTCAAGTTGGACTTCAGCGGAAAGCAAACCCGGGAACTGCTCGGCCAGCGCGATCTCGACTATAACGAAGTCACCGCGATCATCGGCAAAGCCATACACAAGCCCGATCTGCAATACATTCAGTTGCCCGATGAGCAAATCCGGCCTGTATTGTTGCAGCTTGGCATGTCAGGAAATATTGCGGATTTGCTCTTGGAAATGTCGGCATCGCTGAACTCCGGATACATGAAAGCCCTCGAGAAGCGCTCACCTCAAAACACCACACCCACTAAATATGAAACGTTTGTGACAGAAGAATTCGTGCCCTTGTACCAGGCAAAGTCTAAGGCAGCATAAATCCAGCTGTTGGCCTTTGGCTAAATCAAACTCAAAATCCATTTGCCACGGAGGACACAGAGTCGCAAAGAGAACCGGCAACTTGCTTCCTTGACCGTTGCTCGGATTTATTCTGTGATCCCTTGTGTCCTTTGTGGTTGAAAATTTTGGCTTTTCAGTTCCCCGGCTAAAGCATTTTTTACCTGGCCATTCCGACGATGGTTGTGCCCGCTGCCCTGTAACCTGTACCCCGTCCTGTGGTTCTTTATTGGTCGCCCGCTAGACTCTTCTAGAATCAAGCCAAGGACGCCTTTGCCGCTGCCTCTCAATTTTGGCAATTTTGGCAATTACGGCGATTTTGGCAATCTCCCGCCAGCCACAGACTATTCAATCCGGTCAAAATCGGTGGCGCGGCTGTACCCTGTCCCCTGCTGCAAGCCCGCCGTGGTGGGTAACCTGCTCCTCTCGTGTTACTCTGTGTCCTCTGCGGTAAGCGGTTTTAGCTAGCAGCTAGAAGCTTTGTCATGTCAATTCCGGAGAAAATGCGCGCCGTACAACTCCTCGCCTACGATGGCAAACCGGAGAGCATCACTGTCACCCAAATTCCCGTGCCACGTCCCGGCCCCGGAGAAGTGTTGGTCAAAGTCTTCGCCTCGCCCATCAACCCATCTGACCTGATGTTCATTCAGGGCCTTTACGGCTTCAGGAAGCCTCTGCCCGCGGTGCCGGGCTTTGAAGGCAGTGGCACTGTGGTAGAGAGCGGATCGGGCCTGATGGCGCGCTTTCTGAAAGGGAAGCGCGTAGCCTGCGCCGCCGCCGAGCCAAAAATTACCGGAGGAATGTGGGCGGAATATCTTGTCACCTCCGCGCAGCTCTGCATTCCCTTAAAGAAGCGCGTCGATTTCGAGCAGGCCGCGTCTATGCTGGTGAACCCCTTTACCGCCTGGGCGCTCATGGATATAGCCGGACGCGGCGGACATAAGGCCGTAGTCCAGACCGCTGCCGCTAGCGCGCTGGGACGCATGATTGTCAGGCTCGGGCAAAGATTCTCCGTTCCGGTCGTGAATGTAGTCCGCCGCGCCGAACAAGTCGAACTTTTACGCGGGATGGGTTCGCAATACGTGGTGAACAGCAGCGAGCCGGGATACGAAGAAGTCCTTCGCGATCTGTGCCACAAACTCGGCGCCACCATCGGCTTTGATGCCGTGGCCGGCGAAATGTCCGCCATCATTCTGCGGGCGCAGCCGCCTAAGGGCCGCCTGCTGGTCTACGGCGGATTGTCTCTGGCCGCCAGCCAGGTCGATCCCACCTCGCTGATCTTCGAAGAAAAGCATCTGGAAGGATTCTGGCTGAGCGCCTGGCTCCGCTCCAAAAGCCTGCTGGGCCAGCTGCGCGTTGCCAACCAGGTCCAGCACCTGCTGGGCAGCGACCTCAAAACCGGCATCCAGGCAAAACTCCCGCTCCAGGACGCCGCTCAAGCCCTGCAGCAATACGCCTCCAACATGACCACCGGCAAAGTTCTGCTGATGCCGTGAAGTTTTAGTTTGCCTTCGAAGCGCGGCGAGTCGAAAGCCCTCGATTCCTTACCTTCGTCGATTTTGTGGTTGGCGCTTCTTCCCCAAACTCACCTCGGCACATGCCTACTGCTTATCTTTCCAGCCGTTTTCTCATCTCTTCCAGCGCCTGCCTCAAATCTTGCCTTGCCGCCAGTACGCGATCCACGTTGGGAATTTCAATCCGAACCAATGCAGTTGCGTTCTCAATTGCATGGTGAACCGGAACAGCATTGCCGTCTTTGAGTGCGCCTGCGTAAGCTGCCGCAATCCTCTCCAAAGAACTGTAGTCTTCCGGTGAGACACCGTGAAAGTTTGTCGGAGCTTCCTCTCCCGTCATCTCTTTCACGTACTGCCGCTGATCGCGCGCGGCACGCACCTCATCCAGGCCAACTTTCAGGCCGCGCATCTCAATGTGTACTGCCGCACCCCAATCCACTCCCTCGTTACCCAGCATCGCCACGGCTGATTTCAGTGTGTCTTTCTGCGATGCGGTGAGCTTACCCGAGTCCAGCAGGCGGTTCGCAATGGAGAGCTGTTGTTGCAGCAGGCTTTTGGCTATAAGAGCTGGGACCAGCGGTCCCCCACTCGGAACATGACGGGCAAATCTCATCCCGGCGGCCAGGGCGCGCACCGCCTGATCCTGCTCCCCTTTGCTGAGAGCGCGCAACACATAGAGCAGATCCAGCCGCCCCAGAGCGCGGGACCGCCAGAAGTAGGTAACCGGCGTCTCCGGCCCCAGGCCTCGCTGCGCCAGGCCCCAATCGCATGATTCATACCGCGTCCCCACGATCATGGTTTCAATGGCCAGGGTATTTTTTTCCACCAACTGACCGAACTTGCCCTCATCGTATGGCGCTGTGCCGGCAATGATTCCGCTGAGCTCTTTCACGTCTGCATCTTGAAGGTTGGCATCTTCCAACTGCAGAAACGCTGAGAGATATTGCAGGGCAGCGTTGTTGCCGAGGTCTGCCGGACTCTGAGCCCGGCCCGGCATAGCTAGGCCCAGCATCAGCAGGCTGAATATCGAAAAATGGGCAATCATTCTTATTGGTTTCACAGTTCCTCTTTGCCGAGCGCCTGAAGCGCGCTCTGAAAATGTTCTGCAGGCTTGGACTTTGGTTGTGGCCAGGCTGCGCGATCCAGCCGGTCGAGTGCGTCATCGAACGAAGAATTTTGGAAAGCAGAGTCCTGCGCCAGCGCGGCTTCCGCGCGCCCCAGTGTAACGCCGCGCCCGGTTTCATCACTTGACCGTGCCGCAAGCTCCGCATGGTCGCGGGTATACCAAACCAGGGCCCCGGAAAGGACAATCACCAGGACAGCCGCCACTGCCATCCTCGCCGCCCATCGCGATCTCAGTGGCATCGGGCTCGCTTTCGATAATTGCAGGGGCGGCGCGGCCCGTGGAGTAAAACGCTTCAATTCGGCTTCAAACTGCGGGTCGTCATCAGGAGTCATCACGGGTGTCTTAACCTTTTCTCTCTGTCAGCTCTTCGCGCAGGTGCTGCAGCGCGTACCGGTATCGCGAAGCTGCCGTGTTTGCACTGATGCCCAACACCTGGCCCACCTCGGGAAATGTCAGTTCGCCCCAGATGTGCAGGATCGTAACCTCGCGCTGCTCTTCCGGAAGGCTGCACAGAGCGCGGCGCAGGTTGCGCTCCGTCCATACATCGCGATAGTCTCCACTGGAACCCGAGTCAAACCACGCCTCGCCCGCGTCGATCTCGACCATGCGGCGATTCGACCGCAGCGCATTCATGGCCGTATTGCGAACGGCGGCAAACAGGTATGCCTTCGGATTCTCCGGACGTGCCACCGGCCGGTCCATGAGCCGCAGAAACACCTGCTGCACAATATCCTGCGCTCGTTCTCGGCTGTCCACGATGGCGCGGGCAAAGAGAATGAGAACCGCGGCGTACTCCCGATAGGATTGCTCGATCTCTCCAGGCCCAAAGGTCTTCGCGAACAAAACGGCAACCTCGCTTATAAGACACAGTATCCGGGTGAATCTGTCTTCAAGTATCGAAAAAATTCATTTGGGCCGGCGGCTCTTTGCTACTGAAGCCAGACAGAAGAATCCTGGGCATGGCAAAACAGGTTGAAGACTTACCAATTAGGAAATAACATGGCGAGCATGGCCTCAGCAGGACAGACCAATAGCAATTTCCCGGACCTGGCCACAAACCTGTGTGCAGTGGGAAAGAACTTCTACAGCCGCAATTGGGCACTGGGCACCAGTGGAAACTACAGTGCGGTCCTGAGCTGGGAACCGCTGCGTCTGGCCATTACTTCCAGTGGCCTGGATAAGGGCGCATTGACTCCCTCTGACATTCTGGAGGCGGACGAAAATGGGAAGGTGTTGCGCGGCAACGGGAGGCCTTCAGCGGAATATTTGCTGCACCTGGCCATTGTGCGCGCAAGGGGCGCCGGGGCCGTATTGCATACCCACTCCGTCTGGGCCACGGTACTCTCGGAACGTCATGGCCCAAGCCAGTTTCTTGCCATAGAAGGCTACGAGATGCTGAAAGGGCTTGCGGGGGTGCAAACCCACCAGCACCGGGAATTGGTGCCAATCTTTGAGAATTCCCAGGACATGGCCGACCTGTCTGTGAAGGTGGAGTCCGTCTTGAACGCCCACTCGCAGGCGCACGGCTTTCTGCTGCGTGGACACGGCCTGTATACCTGGGGCGTGGACCTCCAGGAAGCAAGGCGCCACGTGGAAATTTTCGAGTTTCTGCTGGAAGTCGTGGGCCGCACCCAGGAGTTCAAATCGGCATAAATTTTGGTAAAATATAGCCTCTGAGGATAGAAATCCATGGCAGTCCTTACCATTCCGGACCAAAACCGCACGCTCACCGATCCAGTCGAAATTACAGAATATCTGGCCAATATAGGAATTGACTATGAACGTTGGGAAGCCGACGTAACGGTCAACGCGGATGCTCCCGCGGAAGAGATCCTGGCCGCCTATGCTCCGCAGGTTGAGCAATTGAAAGCGCGCGGAGGCTATGTGACCGCCGATGTAATTGACGTGAATCCGCAAACGTCCGGCCTGGAAGAGATGCTGGCCAGGTTCAATATTGAGCACACCCACGATGAGGATGAGGTGCGCTACATCGTTGCCGGCCGGGGCCTGTTCCATATTCATCCGGAGGGCCGCCCCGTGGTTGGCATCGAGGTGACGGAAGGCGACCTGATCCGCGTGCCCCGAGGCACTTTGCACTGGTTTAACCTGTGTTCAGATCGGCGCATTCGCGCCATCCGCTTGTTCCAGAACAAGGCTGGCTGGACGCCCAACTACACCGGCAGCGGTGTGGACCGTGCGTATCAACCTCTCTGCTTTGGCCCAACGTATATTCCGGTCAAAGCCACGGTCAGCTAAGTTTTGCCCGGACCTTCTGCCGATCGAGTCCGCGCAATCCTCCTGGATATCGAGGGGACAACCACGCCTGTAGATTTCGTCCACAAGACTCTCTTCTCTTTTGCGCGTCAACGCATGCAAGCCTTCCTGCAGGATCATTGGGCAGGCCCCAGCGTTCGCAGTGATGACGTTCGCAGTGATATTGACGGCCTTCGCAACCAGCATCGGCTGGACAGCGAGAAAAGCCCGCAACCACCCGTGTGGCGGGAAGACCTTGATTCCGTGTTGGCCTACTTAAATTGGCTCATGGACGGCGATTCCAAATGCACGCCGCTGAAATCGCTTCAGGGAAAGATCTGGCAAGCCGGCTACACAAGCGGCGATCTGAGGAGCGAGATTTTTGCTGACGTGTATCCAGCGTTTGTCCGCTGGTCCGCGCAAAAGAAAATCATCAGCATCTTTTCGTCTGGCAGCGTTCTGGCCCAACAGCTCCTGTTTGCTAATACGAAGAACGGAGATCTCACCCGCTTCATCCGCGCATATTTCGATACCACCACCGGGCCCAAGAGGGACCCCGGCAGCTATCGCAAGATTGCCGGAGCCTTGGGATTGGATGCGCCAAACATCCTCTTTATCTCCGACACAGTGGAGGAACTGGATGCAGCCCATCTGGCCCTCATGGAGACCGCTCTGTGCGTTCGAGACGTCAATGTCCCTTCCGCGAACACGAACCACAAACTGATTCGCACATTCGATGGGCTAGTCGAGAATTCTTTGAGCAAATGCGGCGATCTTGACACACCATCCACGAGCCGCAGCCAATAATTAGAGTTTTCTGAGATTTGAAGCAGCTCCCGCAGCGCTCGGTCTGCCGCGCCAAATGATTACTCCCCTAAAAAATATTTCCCTCAAAAAGCAGAAATGTTTTGCCAAAAGAGTCACTACTCAGTATAAGACCCACGCTGGAAACTAGGGACCGAGCAGAATTGAAGGCAAAAGCTGCATCTCTCCTGTCCGTTCGGGGCGGCAGGCGTAAGGCATATAGATCACGGAGTGCAACAAGAGGGGGAATACATGGCCGGTAAAGAAACAAAAACCGCTAACTGGACGATCATGGTCTACATGGCCGCCCAGAACCTGTTGGCTAATTTCGCTGTCGAATCCTTGAAACAACTGAAAAGCATCGCCGGCAATGACGTTGTTGTCGCAGCACAACTTCACGACGATATCGATCGCGAGATTCACCGGCACATATTTTGCGAGGCTGTAGGCTCCGCCGAATCCTCAGAACCGGAGATTATCGAACTGGGAGCAGGAATTCCGGTTAAAGATGATGTCGACATGGCAAAGCCTGAAACCTTGACCAGGTTCTTGAACTGGGCATACGAGGCCTGTCCGGCCCAACGCTATTGCCTGGTCCTGTGGAGTGAGGGGCCATTCCTCGAGGATACCTGCTATGTGGATCGCGCGGCTAAAACCACACGAACCTGCCGGCTTATGCCCGCGGCTCTAAAAAGCGCCATCAAGGCGGCCCAAATAACGGCAGCCGGAAAGCTCGAGATTATCTTCATGGACGCATGTTGTGTGAGCATGCTTGAAACTGCCTATGAACTGCAGAGTTCCGTGAAGTTCATGATTGCATCGGAGGAAGAGGTGCCGGACCTGAGCTTCCCGTATCACGGTATTCTGAAATATATCCGCCAGGCGAAAGAGAAATCGGCGGGAAATGCGGCGGCCATATGCTCGGCGGTTACACAGTACTACGTTGCGGCATATCAGGACTATGTCTGCAACGATCGCACCAGCATGAGGAGCGTCACGCTCTCGGGTCTTTGTCTGGAAAATGCGCACACGGTCAAGGACCCCTTGAAGGAACTCTCTCAGGCTCTCATAGCAGCGGCTGGGGAAAAAGATCTGCGCCACGCAATCCGTGTTGCTCGCGCAAACACCAAAGCTTTTGTGGCCGGCCTCTACGCAGATGTTCGTCATTTCTGTGAGGAGTTGAGCGGGCTATTGAGCAAGCTGGCTTCACAAACCGCGAATAGCACGAAGTTGGCGGCCGCGTGCCAGGAAGTCTGCAAAGTCCTCAGCCTTGCGCCTGAGAACGGGTTCATCATTGCCAATCAGCCCTTGAAAAACAACTGTAATGGCATCTCCGTCTACTTCCCCTTTGTTACAGAGAAGGATCAGGAGGAAATAGCCAAAGCCCAACGCGAAAAGGGCGGGCTGGATTTGCCTCTCAAGTTCAGCCTGGACCGTATTGAAAGCATCGAAAAGGACTATGGCGCCCTTCAGCTTTCCCGGGACACGGACTGGTATAAGTTCATCGCGCACGGTTGGTCTCTTATTCTGGCGGCGGAGGTGCCGAATGATTTGGACCTCCACTATTCGGCCGCGCAGTGCGCCGCGAATTTACTCTCTTTGACTAAAGAGCTGCAAGGTGGCGGAAAAGCGTCGAGCCTTTCTCCGGCTGGGGCAACACAAGAGCTGGGGCATCCGCGCAACGGATCGGTCAACCATGTGCCGCCGTCGGATAAAGAAGTCGTACTTGTTGCTAACTGAAACTTGCTGCTGCATGTGACCGCGTGCAAATTGTCTTTCGCTTAACGCTGCTGGCTGGAATGCTTACCTCATTCGGAGTATCCGTGTGTCCGTACACGCAGGCCGGTCTGCCCGCCCCGGCAGGAGATGCTGAGGGACGCAATCCAGCCCGCAATGGCGGCCAGAACCCGGATGGGGTGCGCCTGAAAGCTCAAGCGGCTGTCGATAAAGCCACTGGTCTGTGGGAAAAGCAGACCGGAAAGGACCTGCGCGGGGCGATTGCGCTGCTCCAGCAAAGTGTCCTGCTCTTCAAGGCTGTGCCGGACTACAGCCAAGCTGCCGACGGACTCTTACAGATCGGTGAGATCTACTTCACCTTGAGCCAATATGACAGAGCCTTGAAGTCCTACCGCGAAGCTCTCAATCTGGACGGGAAGAGACCGGAATTGGTCTGTCTGGCGCTAAGCCGCGTCGCTCGCGCGTATGCGATAACAGGGCAGCAGCCCTCGGCCGATAGCTATTCCAGCCAGGCGCTTAGCCGGTGCGGCGCGCTGCCCGATCCCAGGCTCCAGGCTGAAGGCCTGGAAGCCCGCGGAGAGACCCTGTACACGGCGGGTGATTCCGTCGGAGCTGCGGAGCTTCTGCTTCGCGCTCGTGACCTGTTTGCTCAGGCAAAAAATGAAAATGGCCAGGCCCAGGCACTGCTCATGCTGGCCTACGCCCATTTCAGCAGTGATCGTGTCAAAGCGGCTCAGTTTGCGGGGCATGCTCTGCCACTGTGGTCTTCCAGTCTTGCAGGCGGAGCCCATCTCGATGGTGTAGCCCGTCTTGATGGTGTTGCACGGACACACGCGGCTTTGGGCTTCATGGCGGCCGTCGCTGGCGAGTTTGGGACGTCCCAATGCAACTACCAGGATGCCGTATCAGATTTTCAGACGATAGGTGATAAAGATAGCGAGGCCATCGCCCTGAACGGAATAGGTTTTGCCAGCCGCGAAAAGGGTGATCTGGAAGCATCCCTCAAGAGCTACCGGCTGGCTAGGGCGATTTTTGCCGGCGTTGCGGACCAACTTGGAACAGTGGAGACAATCACCGGAATGGGCAAAACTCTCACTGCCATGCGGCGTTACCGGGAATTGTTGCCGCTGTATCAGGAGAAGTTGCGCCTTTTACAACACGCTGGAACCCCCGCGCAGTCTGCGTCTGTCCTGGCGGACATGGCTGGCGTTTACGAACTCGAACATCACTACGCGAAAGCGGAAATTTTCTATCAGCGTTCCCTTGTCGCCTACCGTTCTGCTCAGAATGAGCACGGTGAGGGTAGCGTCTTGATTCGTCTGGCCCATCTCCAGGCCGGCCAGGGCCGCTATGCGGAAGCCATTTCTCTCCTGGAAAACGCTCGCCGGCTGGAAGACAAGACTGGCCAGGTGGAAGAAGTGGCCAGGATACAGTATGCGCTGGCCTATATCTACCGCCACCTTGATCGGCTTGAGGATGCCCGTGCGGCCATCGAGCAAACAATTAAGATCATCGAATCGCAGCGGCTCAAGATCGCAAGCTTTGATTCGCGGGCTTCCTATTTTGCTTTCGTTCACAGATATTATTCGCTTTATATACAGCTCCTGATGCTCCTGCACCGGCAGGATCCCGAGCCAGGCTTGATGCGGTTGGCCTTCGAAGCATCCGAAAGGAGCAAGGTTCGGGCCTTCCTGGATCTGTTGAGCGCATCCAGCCAGGGTTTACCCTGCAAAGACCTGTTGCAAAGACAATTGGCCGCGGCGGATTCAACGGACGCTCACGCTGCGGGTGTAGAGCAAGCAGAGTCTGCAACTCCAGTTCTGACATTGCAGCAGGTCCAGGCGGAGATTGAGCATGATGACACGGTGCTGCTTGAGTATTCGCTGGGCGATGAAAAAAGCTACGTATGGGTCGTCGATCAAAAGCAGATCGTTCTTCATGAACTGCCGCATGCGGATCAGATATGGAAGCTGGTTCAGCTCTTTCGCAACGCGCTTACCGCCCGTCAGCCGCTGCCCGGCGAGAGCAGTCTCGGTTTGGCCGCCTATCAGGAAAGAGTACACAAAGCAGAGTTGGCATATCCGCTCTATGCGCGGCAATTGTCGCATCTCCTGCTGGCCTCGTTGTCCTTGGATCAAAAAAAACGGGTCTTGATCGTGCCGGATGGCCCACTTCAATATATCCCGTTCTCCGCGCTGCCCCTTCCCCAGGCGGGTGACAACAACGCGCTCCTGGTAAGCCATCACGAGGTAATCATCTTGCCTTCAGCTTCCGCGCTCAGCACTTTGCGCAAGGCTGCAGCCGGCCGGGCGCCCCCAACGTCTGTTGCAGCCGTCTTTGCCGATCCGGTTTTTGAACAGGATGATCCACGGCTTTCAACCCCGGGCGCCTCAGGTAGAAAAGAATTATCAGAGCAGCCGTCCGCTTTAACCATTGCGCTGCGTGACACACAGGGATCGCAACACATCATCAGGTTGCCGGGTTCCCACGAAGAAGCCCGGATCATACGTCAAACTCTCACCGGCCAGGATGTGCTGGTCGCGGAAGGTTTCGCCGCCAACCGGAAATCTGTACTCAATGGCGCCCTGAACGGCTACCGGATCATCCACTTTGCCACCCATGGAATTATTGATGCCCGGCATCCTGAAATGTCTGGCCTGATTTTGTCATTAATAGATAGGAGAGGTCGCCAACAAGATGGCTATTTGCGGCTTGGGGACGTTTACAAGTTAAAGCTGTCTGCCGACTTGGTTGTGCTCAGCGGCTGCAACTCCGCCCTGGGCAAGGACCTGGAGTCGGAGGGGATCATCGGCCTGCCCCGTGGTTTCCTCTATGCCGGAGCCAGAAGCGTGATTGCAAGTCTTTGGAAGGTGGATGACGCGGCCGCCGCGGAATTCATGAAAGGTCTTTATGAACGAATCCAGCGCGGTGAGAGTCCGAGTTCGGCCCTGCGCGGTGCGCAACTCAAGATGTTGCACGGCCGTCGCTGGTCGGAGCCTTTCTACTGGGCGGCGTTTGTGCTGCAGGGAGACTATAACTAAGCCGTTGAATTCGCAACGTTGCTGTAATATGGTGAACGCCATCATGACAGCGCAACCTGGTCCAGATTCGGGACCCTTCGAGAGGTTTCTTCTCTGGCTTTCTCCGGACCGTGATCTGGCCCTCAAGATGTATCGCGAGATCATGCGGAAGATCATTAAGTATTTTGTTCGTAAGAGTTGTGACGATCCGGAGGAGTTATTCTGTGAAACCAGGGATCGTGTGATCAGGATTATTAGTGACCGGGCTCAGTACGATAATCCTGAGGCGCTGTTTTACAGTGTAGCCACAAACGTATGGAGGGAAGAAAGGAGGAAGACAAAGCCGGAACCGCTGCCGGTGGATGATATTCTTCCGCTACCCCCGCAGGAAACTGACGAAAAAGAACGGAAGTCACGCTGCCTCGATGTATGTCTGGCCAAGTTACAAGACTCCGAACATGCTCTTATAACAATCTATCATCAGGGCCATGGACTCTCGAAGATCGAGGCTCGCAGATTGCTGGCGATTGAACACGGCGGAGAGAATAACCTGAGAATCAAAACGTTTAGAATTCGCACCAGACTCCGTGCTTGCATGGATGGCTGCATGAATGGACCGCGGGTGAATTGACATGACTCGAGGCGCAAAACCATGACAAGCGGATTCCCCACGGAAGGCACGATTCGCCAGTATCTGCTGGGCAGGCTGGATGACCAGGAGCAACTGGAAAAAAATCTGAGCCAGCAAATGCTCTTGAACCACGAGCTGTCAGAAATCGTGGATTCAATCGAGGACGAGATCATTGAAGATTACCTGGATGGTTCCCTGAGTGCCGCCGACAAGAAAGCTGTTGAGGATTATTTCCTGCGTCCTGCCGAGCGCCGGAAGAAGTTGGAGTTCGCCGGTCTTTTGCGGCAACGATTAGGCAGGAGACCTGACGTTCGTCCAAAACCGGCCCCTGTTATTGTCCCGGAGCCTGCACCAATATTTCCTGGTGGCGGAAGGGACAGTGGGCTGGTAAACCATTGGCGTTCCCATTTCAGGACCTATTGTGAGCTTGCTGCTCTGGTTGTTTTTACTGTCTCGCTTATTTATGGGGTCAAAGTCCATCACGACCTCCAATCCCAGCTTGAGGCCACCAAGAAGCAGCTTGAGCAGGAACATGATCGTGCCATAAACCTTGCAGGGCAGTTGCAGGAAATTCAGCAACCCGTCGCCAGGTTAACCTTTCTGGGGCCCATCCTCCGCGACACCCCAGACACCCACGTACTCGAGATCAATCCCTCCACGCAACGAATAAAGGTGGAGATTGGCCTGCAAGGCCGGTCTGAGGGGGCCTATGATGTGCGCCTCGAGACCCAGGCAGGCGCACAGATCTGGTCACAAACCAGACTAAAGGCGTCGTCGAATGGATTGCGTTTTGAGATGCCTGCGCAGAACATAACTACTGGAGCTTATTGCCTGGCAGTGAACTCGCAGCCGGAGCGCTATTGCTTCCATGTGAAAGTCACAAGGTAGACGATGCATTTTAGTTTACTTCGAAGTGAAGCACGCTTTATTGCGCCCGCGTAATGGTGATCGGCTGATCGAGCGTGAACTCCAGCACCGTCTCACTGGGGACGTGAACCTGGTCTCCCTTGGTCATCACCTGGACCGCAGTCCCTGCTCCTGCGCCCACACCTGCGCCAATGGCCGCGCCTTTTCCGCCGCCGGCAATCGCGCCAATCACAGCGCCAATGGCCGCGCCGCCGCCCACCTTCTTGGCCGTGTTCGCTCCTCTTGACTTGCCGGAAAGCTCGTAATCACCGGTAGAAATTGCCACTGTCTGGCCATTCAATGCAATGCTGGTGAGTGCCAGCTTGAGTTGTGCCCTTCCTTCCAGGTGTCCAGCCTCTTTCACCTCTTCCAGACGGCCGTAAACGTCGGCCCCTTTGGGAGCAACCAGTAGGTCATTCACATAGAGTGGTTCATCCAGGGAAGCCTGAAATTTGTCGCCAACGCGGTTCCTGTCTGAATCAATAGCGTCAATGGTGCGCACCACCAGACGCGTACCTGCGGGCACAGTCACATTATTGGAGAACCGGTGATAGGTTGGATCGGATTGCTGCGCGGGCGGCTGGTCGCGGGCCGGACGTGAGGCGGAATTGGAATCATCATCGCGGTCCCGCCGCGGTGCGGCCGAGTCATCATCACGTCGCCGAGGAGCGGAATCATCATCGCGTCGCGACGAAGCAGTATCATCGTTACGTCGCTGCCCAGCAGAGTCGTCATCCCGTCGTGGTGGGGCCGAATTATCATCGCGTCGTAGTGAAGCAGAATCGTCATCGCGCCGCGGCGGCTGGTATGAGTCAAAGGTCAACGACGCCACGTCCGAGATGTCATACTGCTGGACCGCGTTGCCGACGCGAAAGCTCACTTGGCTCTCCGAGCCCCCGGCATAAGTGCCGATGATGGTGCTCCCATTCTTCAATTTCAATGTGTCACCCCAACCGGCTGTGGCCAGCAAGCAAAGAGAGATTGATAGGACGGCATACTGCAACTTTTTCATCGCTAACACTCCTTAAAAAATATGAGACGAGAGTACCTCTTCATTTAGATGCTCGCCAGGTACATAAGGATTTTCGGCGATCCAGGCCAAAAGTTCACTCCATCTGGCCATTCCTTGGTTTTATCAGTGGACATCAGTCAAATCATCGTCATCAGTGGTAAGGTTTTTGAAGTTGTTGTTTCCATGTCGACCATGGCAATCATGAAAATGCTCTAAAAGATCATCGCCAGGCTTTTGCAATCATCTTCAGGCCTGTTATGAATGACCTTGCATCCGTTCGACAGCACATCGTCAATCTCCTGACTAAAGCCGAAGCTCACCTTGATGCGCGCAACGAACTGAAGGACTTCCCGCGCAAACTCCGCGGAAGCAGACCGGAAGGCGCTCCCCACACTCCATGGCAATTACTGGAACACATGCGGCTTGCGCAGTGGGACATCCTGCGCTTTAGTGTGGACGCAAGCCACGTCTCGCCCAAGTGGCCGGAAGGTTATTGGCCGGAGAACGATTCACCGCCGAGTGATAAGGCGTGGGAAAAAAGTGTTCGGCAATTCCTCTCCGATCAGGCAGCAATGGTCAAGCTGGTACGTGACCCCAAGCGTGATCTCCTGGCTCCCATCCCCCACGGCATAGGCCAGACATTATTGCGCGAAGCTTTGCTGGTAGCGGACCACAATGCGTATCATCTTGGCCAGATCGTAATGGTGCGCCGCATATTGCAAGGGCGTTGAATCTTCGCGGCTTGAGACGGTCCTCATTTCCTCCTTGGCTTTTTTAGAATTCGCGTCCATTCGCGTTGATTCGCGGCCAACTGATTCGCGGCCAACTGGTTTTAGCTGCGGCCATCTGCGAAAATGTGTGGCGATTGTTTTCTTGAAGCGAGGTCATGGCAAACTGATGCCGGCTCAAGTCGAAACACGAAAGAGCGCAATGCAAAAACGCAAACTTGGAAATTCCGGCCTGGAAGTGGCTCCGCTGGCCTTCGGTGGCAACGTCTTTGGCTGGACTGCCGAGGAACCAACCGCATTCAGCCTGCTCGATGCTTTTGTTGCCGCCGGTCTCAATTTCATAGATACCGCCGACACTTATTCCAGATGGGCGCCTGGAAATCAGGGCGGTGAATCGGAAACCGTGATTGGCAACTGGCTGAAGCGTAGCGGAAGGCGGCAGCAGGTGGTCATCGCTACGAAAGTCGGAATGGAGATGAGTCCCACCAGAAATGGACTTTCCAAAGCGTACATCTTGAGTGAAGTGGAAGATTCACTCCGGCGTTTGCAGACCGATCATATTGACCTCTACCAGGCCCACAAGGATGATCCCAACACTCCGCTGGAGGAGACGCTCGAAGCGTTTGCGCTGCTGGTGCAGCAGGGAAAAGTCAGGGCCATCGGCGCTTCCAATTACAGCGCGGACCGCCTGGAACAGGCGCTGGAAATAAGCCGGAGTCATGGATATCCGCGCTATGAGAGTTTACAGCCTCTCTACAATCTTTATGAGCGCGCGGACTACGAAACTAAGCTTGAGCCCGTATGCGCGAAACACGGCTTGGGCGTGATTCCATATTTTTCGTTGGCTAGCGGTTTTCTCACCGGCAAGTATCGCTCAGAAGATGATTTCTCCAAAAGCCGGCGGGGTCCAAGAGTCAAAAAATACCTGAACGACCGCGGATTCCGGATTCTTGCCGCCTTGGATCAGGTGGCCATGCAGCACAATGCCACCCCCGCCCAGGTTGCTCTCGCCTGGCTGATCGCGCGTCCCAGCATCACCGCGCCCATTGCCAGCGCCACCAGCCTGAAACAATTGGATGACTTGATAGCCGCCACGCAACTCGAACTCGACCAGTCGTCAATCGTAGTATTAAATCAGGCCAGTGAATGAATCTTTGGATTTTCAATTACCCAATTACCAACTTACCCAATTACCAAATTCTCTTCACTGGTTAACCGTATTCATCGAAAAAGCGCCGCCCGGGGGCGGCGCTTCATTACACTTGATTCCGGTTAGCGCTCACCACAAAGGTCCCGATCATGGTGTTCGCGGTCGCAACGCCGGTCATCGAACACATCAAACGGGCGCAGGAAGGGCGCTGACTCAAAACGCAGGAATGCCGGCGGCGCAATGTTCAGCGGTCCCAGCGCTGCGGCTTCGGCGTTAAGCGTGCTGGCATCCAGGTCAGGCCATCTTCCGGTGTCCAGCCGTTGAATCAGGTTCCCTAGAGCGGTAATGGTTTCTGCGGGAGTAAAGCTGCAGTGTCCTGCCCGGTGAACAAAGGTCTGGCGGAGCAATCTGCTGTTGCCTGCCTCTCCCACTACGTCTTTGTAGGCACTTTCGTTCTGGTTGGACACTAAACCGTCGCCGGTTGTATGCAGGGTCAGCACCGGAAAGTCGATGTCGCCATTAAAAATGATGTTCTGCTCCAGGTACTCGACGGAAGCTGGGTTGGCCGAGATCCGCGCAGCATCATTCAATGTGTCGAGGTCGGCATCCAGATTCAGCCCGGCCAGTTTATACAAAGCCCGTGTTTCTTCGCGGTTCACTGATTTTGCAAACTGCCTTCGGTAATCCACCCCGGTGTTCCACGAGGGATTGCCCCCGGCGCGGCCCTCAAGCTCGGCGCGGAGAGCAAAGATGAAAGGAAAATCCACATCCGCCGACCATAGGAACTGGTTCGCCTCCTGCGTGGCAAAATCGTCCTCAGCCGGCTCTGGCGAAGCCGGATTAAACCAGCCCGGGGTGTCGCCCAGTGCGGACACCAGCGCCAGGCGAGCCCGGCCCTGAGGAGTGGCTTGGGCCGCAGCCAGAATGCTCTCAGATAACGTGAGGTTGCCGATCGGATTGGTAATGTTCACCACCTGCAGCGGACTGCCAAAGGCCAGCAGCGTCTTGAATGCAAATGCGGCATCCAGCGCCTGGTTCCATGTCGCTATGCCCCCGGAGAGCACTCCGCACATGGGCAGCGCCGCGTCAAACCGCTGAGGGAATCTCTGGATGAGGCCCGCCGTAATGATTCCACCCAGCGAGTGCCCCCACGCAATCGTGCGCTTGGGCTTGCCCACCAGCGCGGCAAATGCGTCCAGAACGGCAATTTGGTCAGGCAGCGCTTCTTGAATTGCCCAGCCGGTGTGCGCGTAGGAAGAGCCCGCCAATGCAAATCCGTTGGCCAGCAGGAAGGCGCGGGTAGCCGGATCACCCACATCCTGAGCGTGATTCGGTGAACCTGGACTTACATAGCCGTGACTGTATAAGAGCAAGGTCCCATTCCACGGTGAAGGCGCCTCAATCAGAAAAGTTGCTCCATCCGGCAAAGTCCCGGTGTGAGTGGTAACCGCTGCAACAGCGGCGGCCGAAAAGGAAAGCAGCAGAATAGTTAAGGCAGAAACGAAGAATGTACGTCGTGTAATGCGCCACATAGGGAGATTCTCCTTGAATCAAGATCAGAAGACTGAAACTTCTGTGATGTGAGGGTTAAGGGTCTTTCGGCTACTAAAGTGGCAAAGCGCTCGCCATCATCAGCAGAAACGGCAGTCCGTCTCACTGAGGTCCGGCGGCCCGCAATTTTGAATGAATGTTCATTCATCATTCGGCTGCTCCGCCAACAAGTTGGCAAGTCTGGAAAATGGGCATCCACAATGCGCTGCGGACTTTCTCCTGCGTGCATTGCGTTTGCCGAACTGCTTGGGGGGTATCGGACGCGGCAGATGGCGTCCGGCCTTCAAGCAACACCAGGCACGGTGCGAAATTATCCTTCAGAAAACCCGTGGTTGTCAAAGAAGGCCAATATGCACTGAGCTTTTGTAGCTTATTCCGAACCCTGAGCTTGCGGGACTGATCAAACCGATTCCAACGCCGGATTGCCCTGACGGTCAGTTTTATCTGTGGAAATCAATCTGATCACCGTAGTCAGTGGTAAGGTTTTTGAAGGGGTTCTTTTCCATGCCGACGACCCCTCCCTAAGGGGTCGCCAAAGCCGTCTGCGCAGGTGCCAATTGCTAACTAATTGCTAATTGCTAGCTGCTATTTGCCCACCCTTCACACCAGCTCAAACCTAAGCTCTCCCAATTTCTCCACGCTGCACGCAATCTTGTCTCCGGCTTTAAGCCACACTTGTTTATCTTTGGCCTTGCCCTGGATCACGCCTTCTGGAGTGCCGGTAAATATAATGTCGCCGGGCCGCAGCGTGATGTACTGCGAGACGTAGCTGACGATCTTCCGGTTGTGGTGGATCATGTCGCTGGTATTCGAAGATTGGCGGGTCTCGCCGTTGACGCGGCATTCCAGTTTCAGATTGTCAGGATCGATCTGGTCCGCGGTAACCATATAAGGACCGAGCGGAGCAAACTGGTCCGGCGTCTTGCCAATCATCCACTGCCCGCCGGTTTCCAGTTGCAGGTCGCGCGCCGTGAAATCATTGCCCGTAGCGTAGCCGGCAACGTAAGAGAGGGCGTCTGCCTCGCTCACGTTTCTCGCCTCCTTGCCCATCACGATCACCAGCTCAATCTCGTAATCAAACTTCTTTGCCACTTCAACCGGCAGCTTAATGTGACCGTTGTGATGGTTCAGCGCAACGTTGAATTTGTTGAACAGAACAGGCTGTGCGGGGATCGGGGCCCCAATCTCTTGCGCATGCCGGCGGTAGTTCAAGCCAATGCAGACAATCTTTTCCGGCCTGGTCACCACCGGCCCATACTCAATGGTCGTCTCTTTTACAAAGGCGCTTTGCGCGGCCTTGGATTTGAGCGCCGCATCCACCAGAGCATTCAGGCTCGGGCCGTCTTCATGTTGCAGCAAGTCATCCATGGTTGCCGGAGCGTGCATATTCAGCGCTTTTGCCGCCTGCGGAACATCCAGAATGCCTTTCTCCGTCTTCACTCCCAGCCGGTATTCTCCCTGAACACGCATGGTCAGCAAAGTGAGCGCGTGCGCCATGCCCGGCTCATGCTTGCGTGCGCCTTTGGATTGGGCGCGTGCTCCCGTCAATTTACCTGTGGCTGCCATAGCCGCAATAGCTCCTGCTCCCTTTAAGATGGTCCTGCGATTTTGCACGGCACATACCTCCTTATGCCTGAAGGCGACCGAGGCGGAGTCTAAGCTGGCGCAACAACCGCTGTCAAGGGCAGGAGGACCAGAGCAGGCGGAACAGATGTCGGCGGTGTGCCGCAAGCCTGCTAACCCCGTCATCTTGAGCGGAGCCCTCCGCGGCGGACGTAGTCGAAACGCCTGTCCTGAGCGGGGCCCAAGGAATCCCCAAGCTGTTGGATCGCACCATGCTGCCGCAGAGAATTCTCACCAAACCGTTCTCGCAGCTATGCTTCAGCCGATTGCTATTTGCTAATTGCCATTTGCTCTTTTTCAATTACTCAATTACCAAATTACCCGATTACCAGATTCTTCGCGCCTTGACACGCAGCAACCACCAACCTTAGACTCCCGGTTTCCGCAATAGGAACCGCGACAGAGGAGGAATACAGCATGTCATCTCGAACAGCAAAGTTTCTGGTAGCATTGTCGGTTGTTTTTTGCGCCTTGAGCGCAACCCCACAAATGATGCCCAATCCTTACGGTGCACCCGTCAGTGTAGACGACGCCAAGAAAGCGGCCGCGGTGGCGCTGGCTGAAGCGCGCAAAAACAATTGGAAGATGGCCGTGGCCATTGTCGATCCCAACGGCGACCTGATCTACTACGAGAAAATGGACAACACCCAGCTCGGCAGCGCCCAGGTCTCCATCGCCAAGGCGCGTTCAGCCGCGCGCTTCAAGCGGCCAACCAAGGCATTTCAGGACGGCGTGGCGGCGGGCGGCGCGGGCCTTCGTATCCTTGGCTTGGAGGGTGCGGTGCCGGTTGAAGGTGGCATTCCTATCGTCATGGATGGCAAAATCGTAGGAGCCATCGGCGTTTCCGGCGATACCAGCGAGCATGACGCCGTATGCTCGCAAGCCGGGGCCAATGCTCTCGCAGGCACGCCAAAATAAGCCTGGCGGATATGTGAGAACTCCCTGAAGCAGCGGTGCCCTCATACGTTATCAACAAGAAGTTGCACCGGAGTGTTGTCGATGCCTTGGTCACTGGTGCGTGGCCTTGGATTTTCCTCTAGGAGCTAGAGGCTAGGAGCTAGCAGCTTTTCGAACACCTTTGACTTTCAATTACCAAATTACTAAATTACCCAATTACCAAATTCTTCGCGGGGCCATACCGCTGGTCCCGCAATTGCACTAGAATTTGCACAGTTGTTGGGGGGCGTAAAACATGATCCGTTCAAAACTTCCCGCCGTGCTTTTGGTGGTTCTTCTGAGCATCAGCTTTGCCGCGGCCAAAGAGACGCGGACGACCATCGTCTATGACGATGTTGCCACTGACATCAACTCTGCCAACCAGGAAGCCGGCCAGCTTTGGATTACCACCAGCGATCTAACCCGGGCAACGCATTTTGAGGTCAAGCCACAGGGAGTTTGCCGCCAGGAGTTGTGCTTTCCTCTGCCCAAGTCCAGAAAGGCGGAGTTTCTGCGCGAATCCGCAGGTCAGCACTGGTTTAACCTGACGGCGTTTGCCCAGCTTGTGCACCAGCCGGTTGCCCATGATGACGCCCTCTCCACGTGGTATTTTGGCCTGCGCTCCGACCAGCGGCAGACTCTGTCTTCGCTCGAAGCGCCTGACTTCTCCCTGCCGGATATGGATGGCAAGCTCCATTCGCTCTCCGATTTTCGCGGCAAGAAAGTTTTTCTCGTCACCTGGGCCTCGTGGTGAGGGTGCCGCTTTGACTTGCCAGGCTGGCAAGCCCTGTATCAGCAAATCAACGACAAAAACTTTCAAATTATCTCTGTAGCCGAAGATACCGGCGGCGTAAAAGCGGCTGGGCCGTGGATCACCCCTGCCAATGCCACCTATACCGTCCTGATTGACGAAAAGCATCTGGTCTCCAGGCTCTACAACATGGTCAACGTTCCCACGGGTGTGTGGATCAATGAGCAGGGAAGAATCGTTCGCCCCAACGAAGTTGCATTCGTGGATAACCGCTACAAAGGCCTCACCGGCCTGGATGCGGCTCCCTATCTGAACGCTTTGAAGGATTGGATAGCCAAAGGCGAGAAGAGCCAGTATGTAATGAGTGAAGATCAGCTTCGCGAAAAACTCAGCTCGCAGGACCCCAATATTACTCTGGCAACTGCGGAGTTCGGCCTGGGCGAACAGCTATATAAGACCGGCCACGGCGCCGAAGCTATTCCGCATTTCAAGGAAGCGCAGCGCCTGAATCCAAAAAGCTGGAATTACAAACGCCAGGCCTACGCGCTGGGCGACGCTCAACGCGACTACGGAACCACATTCAAGGATGAAGTAGATAAGATCGGCGGCGGCAAAGCCTACTACGCCCCACCCGACCTTCCGCCGGCAACCACAAAGGACACCAAGGGCCAGCAGAAATAAGACCAGCAGAAAAAGGACCAGCAGAAATAAGTATGGCTTTTAGTTAACCTCGAACCCTGAGCTCGCGAAGGGGAGAGGTCCCTACTCCTGATGGATTCCATCAGGGTTTTGCCTTTGAAGTCGTACCCTGGCACACCCGCTGGTGAAGGGGCTGTTGCAGCTTAACTGTGCGGGGATGGAGAATATTGCCTTTGCTCTTTCCTGTAACCTGTCCCCTGCTGCAAGCCCGCCGTGGTGGGTGACCTGTAACCTATCGTTTGGCGCTCTTTCCCGGCGTGCCGTGGATCGGCGGTCGGAATGATGCGCTTGCCCTCAGCTTGGCTCTCCGAGGTTTTCAATTTTGGCAATTACGGCGATTTTGGCAATTTTGGCAATCTTCCCACGAACCTTACTTGGAATCGGCGCTGAGAACACAATCCAGCTTGTGAAGGGATTCCTTGAGGGCCGTGGCCCCGGAGAACTCTTCCTGCCTGCCCTGTAAATCGTAAGCCAGATGATTTGCGAGGTGGGACGCCGTATATATTCTCTCCTCTATCAACGTCGCATACAGGTCTTGCAAGTTACCATCCATCCAGCTCTGTACATGCCCGCTGGTCTTGCGCACCCTGTCTACGGCGTCCCTGAACTCGGCAACCACGCGCCGGTCGACCATCCCGGCGCTCAACAGTTGTTCCAACCTGTTGAGTTCACCTGTAATCCGTGCTACCTGGGCTGAAATCTGTTTGCTGTAGGCGTCATTCGCCTGTTGTATTGCAACTTCTGTCATACTGCTCTCTCCCGAGCGCCTTGCTGAGCGTTCATGTACCGTTGAATGCAGAGTACTAGGACTTTGGTACTGAGGACAAGTTACCGAGGTAACAGAAAAGCAATCGTTAGAAAAACCCAAAACAGGAAATCAAAAACCCAAAACAGCATTTCTGAAACGGCATCCTTAGCTTTGGCCATTGGCTCGTACCCCTGTGGCTTCTGGCGTCCAGCGTTGTGTCAGCCTCTTTGTTTGCCGGGGCCGCAGTTCCCGATTCGGTCTGTCTCCTCGGTTGTTCCGCAGCCTGTCCGGCGGAAGCGTCAGCCGAAGGATGTCCGTAGCCTGCGCTAAGCAGAGCGACGGTGTGGTTAAGAAAGCTTGGATTCTTGGTAAAGTCTGGATTCTTGGTTCTGCGATTGTGCCCTGGCCTTTCCTCCGTGTCCCTCTGCGTCCTCTGCGGTTAAAAAGGCTTGGTTCTGGTTTTGAGTTTCTCCTTGTCCCCTGCTGCCAGCCCGCCGTGGTGGGTGACCTGTAACCTCTCCCCTATACTCGCCGTCCTCTGTATCCTCTGTGGTTAAAGAGTTTAGCTTTGGTTTTGGTTCTGAGGACTTCCCTGGGTTTTGATCTTCTCCGTGTCTCCGGTAGGTGTTTTGTCGGATTTAGCCCAAGGCCAAAGGCTAAGGGCCAAGGGCTAAGAGCCAAGAGCCAAGAGCCAAAAGCCAAGAGCCAAAGGCCAAAGGCCGCCTTTATGCTATAAAAGTCCGTCACCCGATAGGAGCTGCCATGCACCGTCTTCTCCGAATCAGCGTCGTATCTCTCTGCCTCGGCATCGCCTTTCTCGCCTTTGCCCAGAAGCGTTCCATCACTGAAAAAGACCTCTTTCAGTTCAACTGGATTGGCGATCCCCAGATCTCACCCGACGGCGCCCATGTGGCCTTTGTGAAGGTAACCGTCAACGATAAGAAAGATGGCTATGACACCTCGCTGTGGAATGTTTCCACTCGCGGCGACGAGCCTCCACGCCGCGTGACCAGCAGCAGCCACGATTCCGCGCCAAGGTGGTCTCCGGACGGCAAATGGCTCGCGTTCATTCGCAGTCCAGAGCCTCCAGCCGGTCTAGCAGCAGGTGCTGGTGCGCGGCCTCTTGCGGCGCAGCTTTACATGCTGCCAACCTCGGGTGGTGAATCCTGGCGAGTGACTGATCTACCCAGAGGCGTAGGCTCTCCGGTGTGGTCGCCGGACAGCAAGTCCATCGCCTTCACCAGCACTACCTCACCTGAAGATTTGGCCAAGCAGCGTCGCGAAAAATCAAAAGGCGGAGAAAAAGACGAGAAAAAGGAAGACAAAAAAGAAGACGGCGCAGAGAAGCCTGTCCCGCCCGATCCCGAACACGAGAGTGATGTTCGCGTGATTACTCGCGCCGTCTACCGCTTCAACGGCGCCGGATATGCCGATCCCAGGCATCCGCAGCACATCTGGGTAGTCACCGCTCCCCAGAGTTCCGAGCAGGCGGTCCAGCCAAAACAGCTCACCACCGGCCAATTTCAGGAAGGGAACCCCATCTGGTCCACCGATGGCGCTCGCATTTACTTCACCACCGAGCGCGTGCTGGAGCCTTATTACGAACTTCCGCATACCGATATCTATTCCGTTCCTGCTGCTGGCGGCGAGCCGGGCAAGGTGCTCACTCTCAACTCGGGAGCAAGTGAGATATCTCTGAGTCCAGACGGCAAGCGCATGGCCTTCTGTGCTGCGGTGAACGAGCCGGTGCAGTCTTATACCGAGCCGGATTTGTGGGTGGTTGATCTGGCTTCCGGCGCCAAGCCCCGCAACCTGACCGTTGACTACGATTTTGATATGTGCAGCGGTGTGGGTGGCGACCAGGGTACGCCGCGGGCGGGCGGGTCCGATCAGGTAATCTGGTCCGCCGATGGAAGCAGCTTGATAACGGTCACTGCCCGCGAAGGCAAAGCCAATCTGGTGCAGGTGGATATCCGGTCCGGCAAAGTCACGGAAGTCACCCACGGCAACCAGGCGGTCGAAAGATACCGGGCCACCACAGATGGATCAAAGTTCGTGCTGCTCATCTCTACGCCTGTCAACATTGGCGATCTGTTCGTCGTGAGCTCCGGTTCCGAGCCGCGGCAGATCACGCACATGAATGAAAAGCTCTTATCGCAGCTGAACCTCACGCCACCGGAGGAGATCTGGTACACCAGCTTTGACGGCAAGCGCATTGAAGGCTGGATCCAGAAGCCGCCGGATTTCGATCCAGCAAAAAAGTATCCGCTCATTCTGGATATCCACGGCGGCCCGCACACAGCCTATGGCTACGTATTCGATCACGAATTTCACTGGATGGCCGCCAAGGGCTACGTGGTGCTCTATCCCAATCCGCGCGGCAGCACATCTTACGGCCAGCAGTTTGGCAACATTATTCAATACCATTATCCCGGTGACGACTTTCGCGACCTGATGCTGGGCGTGGATGAGGTAATCAAACGCGGCTACATTGATTCCAAAAAGATGGGCGTCACCGGAGGCAGCGGCGGAGGCCTGCTCACAAATTGGGTGGTCGGCCACACCGACCGTTTTGCCGCAGCCGTGGCCCAGCGCGATATAGCCAGTTGGGCCGCCTGGTGGTACAGCGCGGATTTCACCCTATTTCAACCCACGTGGTTCAAAGCCCCGCCATTCCTGGACCCTCAGGACTACATTGCCCGGTCACCGATTACTTATATCCAGAACGTAAAAACGCCGCTGATGCTGGTGCTCGGTGAGGCCGACTACCGCACGCCCCCGGAAGCGGGCGGTGAAGAGATGTTCCGCGCTCTCAAATTCCTGAAGCGCCCGGTCGTAATGGTCAGGTTTCCCGGAGAGTCGCATGAACTCTCGCGTTCCGGCCAGCCCTGGCACCGCATTGAGCGCCTGCAGCACATCGTAGGCTGGTTCGATAAATACCTGATGGGCATGCACAAGCCGGAATACGACGAGGTGACAGGAGGAGAAATCAGCATAAAACCCACGGAAGAATAGCCGTTTTTTTTAGTTTACCTCGAGCGGAGCGAGAGGTCCCTATCGTCTTGGTAGATCACAAGCGTCAATAATCACCGGGCGGGAACAGAAGCCAGGAATGCCAATGTTCAGCGCCGTAGGCGCGTCAAGACGTTAATTAGCCCAGCTTCGTAAGCGCTGGGAGAACAGAGAGAAAAATGATGCAGAGCACCGTAGGTGCGATAGGTCTCTTGAAACGTCCAGAAGCCAAAGAACTCACGCCGCTCGCGAATCAGCCCGGCTCCTGCCAATCAACAGCCCAATCCAGCAACTCACCGGCCACGTGAGCAACCATGACAGCCCGTACCAGTGCGGCCAGCCATTGTTCCAGTTGAGAATAATCGCCACCGTACCCATCACTTCCCCAACGAGAAAGAACCACAGCACATGGAGTTCTGCGCGGCCCGGAGCAAACCGGGCGCAGACCCAGGCACAAAGGATCGAGACCGCCACAAAGAGTGATGTGCTCGCCGTGAGCGCGGTGTTGGAAGGAACATGTCCTTTGACGAAATCACCGGGGAATAAGCGCGAAAGCAACGGATCTGTTGCCAGGACAAGGCCAACCGAAAGCACGTAGCTGCCCACGACGACGGCGATGGATTTGAGCATCCGCAACACCTCCATGTAGTGCCATTCCAGCTTACACTCGTGCATCAATCTTATCGTGGTACGGGTCCATCTTTAAGATTTTCAATTACCAACTTACCAACTTACCCAATTACCAAATCTTCTACCCCAGGCCGAACCCACGTGAGTCGGTTTTCCTCCACTTGCAATGGCCCCCATATTCTTTTTTACAAAAGACCCCTGATTCGCTAATATTCGTGCGGTAAGAAAAACTTTATCGAGAGTAAACATTGCATACTTAAACGCCTGATAATTCAGACAAGGAGCCTACCCATGAATTTTGAGAAATCTGTATCTCTTAAGGCTGAAGATCCCTTCGCGTGCACCCGGCGCGGTTTTCTCAAGCAATCTTCTCTCGTGGTCGCGGGCGCGGCGCTGGGCTCGAAAGTCGCCGCCACGCAGGATGCGCCCTCTCCACAGCGCCCTGCGGCCCCGCTGGGCGGCAGCTCGGATAGCGGCCTTTTCTGGGTGGTCGAGACGAATTCCGGTAAGGTGCAAGGCATCGCCAATACCGGCATTAAAGAGTTTAAGGGCATTCCCTATGGCGCCCCGACGGGCGGCAAAAACCGCTTCATGCCACCGAAGAAGCCGGCATCCTGGTCCGGAGTGCGCGAATGCTTCGGACACGGCCAGGTCTGCCCGCAGACCCTGTCGGATTTGCGCGGCGACTACGGCATGATGATCCAATGGGACCAGCAACCAGGAGGCATGGGCGAGGATTGCCTCACGCTGAACATCTGGACCCCGGGCGTGAATGATGGCCAGAAGCGCGCCGTGATGGTGATGTTTCATGGTGGCGGCTTCTCTACCGGCTCCGGCAACGCACCCGGTTTTGATGGCGCTCAATTGGCCAGGTTTGGTGACGTGGTGGTGCTCACCGTCAATCATCGTCTTGCCAGCTTCGGCTACCTGCATCTCGCCGATCTGGGAGCGCCGGCTGAATTCGCTCAGGCCGGTGTCGCCGGGATCATGGATTTGGTCGCGTCCCTGCAGTGGGTCCGTGACAATATTGAAAGGTTCGGTGGCGATCCCGGCAAAGTGATGATTTTTGGACAGTCGGGCGGAGGCGCCAAAACTACCGCCGTTCTCGCCATGCCATCGGCAAAGGGACTGTTCCGTTGCGCGGCCGTGCAGAGTGGCTCGGCGCTTCGTCTCAGCACGCGCGAGGTGGCCACCAAACGCGCCGAGGCCTTGCTCACAAAATTGGGGATCACCAAAAACAACTTCGCTGACCTGCAGAAAATCTCATGGCAGCAGATCCTGGACGCCCAGCACTCGCTTGGTGTAGGCGGCCCGGGTGGACTCTCCCCGGTTGTGGAAGGGAATGTCCTTCCTCATCATCCTTTCGATCCGGTGGCCCCGCCGGAGTCCGCCGACGTGCCCCTCATCGTCTCCACAACTTTGGAAGACGCTGCCCTGGGACTCACCAACTTCGATCTGGATGACGCTGGGCTCAAGGCCTTGCTGAACCAGCGCTTTAAGGATAAAGAAAAGGCCGACCAAATCTACGCCCTGTATCGCCAGTCCAGTTGGAATTCGAAGAAATCGCCCTTCCTGATTCAGGCCCAGATCTTTACTGACAGCGGCTTCCGCCGTAGTGCCATCACCCAGGCTGAGCGCAAAGCTGCGCAGGGCAAAGCCCCGGTCTATATGTATTTGTGGGCCTACGAGTGCCCCGCGTTTGGCGGAAAATTCGGCGCTGTGCATGGCACGGATGTTTCGGCGTCGCTCAACGGCTACCCAAACTCAATCGGCGGCGGCGGCTCGCCCCAGCAGCGCAAGCTCTGGGCCAACTTCGCCTCGGCCTGGGTTGCTTTCGCCAAGACCGCCGACCCAAATAATTCGAATGTCCCGAAGTGGCCAGTCTATGATGCAACCGCGCGTTCCACCATGGTCTTCGATAACGATACCCGGGTCGAAAACGATCCCCGAGGCGAAATCAGGAAATTCTGGGAGCAAATGCCGCTTCCTGCCGGTCCTATGGGCTGAAGTCCCATCGGGCCCACAGCAATTGTTTCTTCCCGTCAGCGTTCATCAGCGGAAATCAGCGGTAAGAGTTCGGTGTTGCTCTTGCTCTTCCCCAGAAGCTAGCGGGTAGCAGCTGGTTCTTCTTGATTCGCGCGCATTCGCGCAAATTCGCGGCTAAGACTCTTGCTCTTGGGGTTAGTTGGCCAAATGCCAACTGCAGCCGTTGGATTACTTTTCCGATGTGCCGGTGTTTGGCGTTGATAATTGCTAGCCGCTAATTGCTAGCTGCTAACCGCCGCAGCTAATTGGGAGTCTTGGGTGAGCTCGCCTGCGGTGCAGGCTAGTGACGGTAATCATCGTCATGCGGGGCTGGCCGGTTGTCGGCCGGCCGAGGCGTAGATGCATTCGGCGGATAGGGTGCTGCTCCTGGATCCTGCACTAACACTCCTCCCTGAATTCGTGGAATTCCGAAGTGTCCGGCGAGGTGCAGCAGATCAATCGGACTGATCGAGCCGGACACCGAAACAAAGGCCAGCTGATCGGGGCGGATGATGAGGAACGCTATGTTGCGGATAGTATTGTGCTCAAGGTGTAGCCAGAGGTCCGTTCCCTGAGGATAGCCGTACTTCTCGTGAACGTCGGCCATGTGCTGCCATCCGGCCTGGCTGTAGTCAGCGCGAATTGCGTTCAGAAGCTTCGGATCGTACATGCCAGGGCCCTGGAATTTGAAACGATGCACGGAGATGCCATCTACGCCTGCAATCACCCGGCGAAGGCCGTCATCGTTCTGATCCAGTTTTGACGCCAGCACAACCATGCTGTGGTCGAGCGAAAATTCGGTTCTCGACGAGGCATTTGCACCGAGACCCTCAATTTCCTGCGGGAACCAATTCTCGGCAAACCCGCTCTGCTGCGGCGTCTGAGCGGACGGTTGTGCCTGGTTTTGTGCCAATCCGGTGGAAGCGGCAACAAGAACCGCGAGCAAGATCGCAGATAGTCTCACGAGAACACCTCAAGACGCGGAATACACCCTTTGTAAGATGCACAAACCACGGCAGATGGTTTTAACCCAGGTTGGCGGGATTAGTTGCGGTATTTGTTGCGGATCCAGCTGATCGCATTGCGATATGAATAGGACACACTGTCGCCGTTTCCCAAGGACGCCACTATTGCAGCGCCTTAGAATGGCGACACTCCAGCGATCAGAAACAGCCGTTTCAAAAATGGAAAATCAGATCGCTCGCCACGGTAAGCTGATTGTGTCGTCGATTTTGGTCGTAAGCTTTCTCATCCCAGGCGCGCTCGAAACGCAATTCCGGACGTATCTGGACCGTTGTACCAATCCAATGACACCACGCGAACGCATTCTCCGAATATCTGGTCGCGTGGCCCGTGCGCTGGCCTTTCTTGTCGTTGAGAAAATCGCTGCGAAACGATAGGAAGTCATGCGATGAGAGTTCCTTCTGCAGAAAATGAACCATGGCATATTCGGGAGCCGTGCAACGCTGTTCCCCCGTCAGGCAGTGCGCGCCATTGGCGCCCGTCTCCGGCTGAATCGTGCCTCCCAGGGCGGGCACGTCTCGCTCATACATATACCAGGCTTCCGTTGCCATATGCACCGTCTTCGAGAACTTGTGATACCAGGTAGCGTCATACTGCTGCAGATTGTTGTATGCGTATTTGCCATCATTAATTCCGTTGGCGCAGATGTAGATATTGTCATCCACCTGCGCAGTTGTATAGCTCAGGCAGCCCGTAGCGGAAGGCTTCGCATCTGGCGTCCACAAGGCAACATCATGGCCGCCGGTAATTCCCAGTTGAACCACCCACTGGTCGCTGACCTTAATCGTTGCCATCAGGCCTGTGTCGGTAAACGGGTCGATCGCATAAAGTAGCGAGTGGCTGAAGATGTAATTGTTAGGCGCCAATTGGGCCTCGATCCCTGGCACGGAGATGAAGCGGCCTACCCTCAGATTCATACCCTGCGCAACCTGCGAAACGTAAATGTCGACATATTCAAGCGTAGGATCAAAGCCATATTGATGGCGATCATTCAGTAACTGGCCGCTCAAGTATCCCTTCGCGATCGTAAAACGATAGTCCGTCCCGTAGAGGGCAGTGAGGTGGTAACCCCAGTCGAGATGGTCGCGTTGCACTGAGTCCGGCAACCGCTCGGCATAAAGCACAAGTTGGTTCATCTCAAAACGATTCGAGTAGACATCGTTCGCCTCCGGCTCGTTAAGATGCGCGGAGGTGCTGAAGTTCAGCGTCGGATCGAACCATCCATACACCTTCGTCCGGCTCCTGGCTTGGTTGATGGCGGTCATCAGCGGATAGCTGTTCGTATCTGGCTCGCCAAGTACCGGTGAACCGCCATACGACCAATCGGCATTTGGAAACGGCGGCGAATCCAGCGGCGACGGAAGCCCCCTCCGCGCCGAGGCAGGCGAGGAAGCAGTCGTCCCTGACCAGTCCCGGCGGTAAAACTCCGCCCAGCGGGCAAGGAAGCCCTTGGTCCCGGGGATGCTCGGTTTCGGAGCATCCGGCAGCGGAGAGGTCTCTTTCACCTGTTGGGCCAGACACAGACTGCACGACAGGAACGCGACGACTGCGAATAAAACGGAGAATTGGCAGAGCCGCAACTGATTGTTTGGACGCATGAAATATAGGGCCACTCAAGTCTACATGGTCTCGCTCCAATCCTTGCTCGTTGGTGGCTGCGAATGTCCACGATGCCCCTATCGTCCGCGAGCTGCTGATCGATGCTCCAAAGCCATGCAACTTGCCAGGCAAGCGGCTGCCCGCCGATATTCGGGCGCACACCTTTTTCTTGGCCATGCGTACGCAAGCGGCCGGTAGGGCGTAAAACAAGACGCCGCCGCCGCGATCAAGGCGTTCGCAGCCGCTGTTGGGCTTGCGCCGAAATATCGGGGAACACTTGCATTGAGCGTCACAATACTCTTCACTTAAGGTGAACGATTAAAAAACGGTTCGTCATCCCGAGGGCTTACCCACGCGTCAGCGGGGGTAAATCGGAGGGACCTTGCGTTTTTGCCATTGACTCAAAAGGTTCCAAACTCTTTAAGCGAACACGAGCCTTTAGCGTGGTGTCTACATCAGCATGGCGATACCGCCCAGAAGATGGATCGGATATGCGCTCGCAACCGCAGGCTTATCTCTTCTTTTCGACACCTACACCTTTTTGTGGACAAATTGGTCTCCCCTCCATGTCCCGATGGAGGTGCCAGGTGAACTTGTACTTGCGTATTCGTTGATGTTATTGGGAGGAGCACTGATCGTAGCGCCTGTGCTGGCTCGCATAATCGGCGGCTTTGCTCCAGACCCGTCACTGAAGCTGGGAGGGAGCTTGGAGCATGAATCGGTCGAAATGCGTCGTCAAAGACGTTTGCCGCTCAGAAGGAAGTTCGCTGCCCTCCCGGATCGAGGTCTGGCTGGCGGTGCGGTGGTCCTCATCCTCCTCGTCCCTATGTTCATGATGGTTACACGGCATAGTCCGGCATGGGGAGTCTACCTGCGGTTGGCGCCTCGATACCACCCGGAGGCGGATCAGAACTGCTTGGAGGGTCCGATCATCGTGACCGTGAAACAGCACGGTGTGGCAAGGCAACTGATCTTAAGCGGCGTTAAAGTGAGCCAGGAGGACTTGGAGCGGGCACTGAGCCTAAAACTGGCTGGACGGGCAGAACGGGAAGTGTTTGTCGAAGGAGACGATTCCATGCTATTAGCTGATTTGACCTCCGCGATCGATAGGATTAACTCCCTTCAAGCAAACGCCGTGATCCTGACACCGAAGCTGAAACAACAAATGGCTAAGAACTGTTCCAGGCACTAAGTGCCGGAGGTCACGAAAATGGGTCCTGCGCCCGCTCTCTCGCTCCGGGCCGCCTTTCATCGCCACCGCACCGCCTTGAGAACCAGTAAATCGAGAGTGCCGGGAGGAAGCCGGGCTTGTTCGTTCACATCGCCTTCTAAAATGCTTAAGAGTCTAATTGGAGCTTGGACCCCTGATGTCCTTGTAACTTTCGGGCAACTATGAGTCAATATTGCTGTTCAGTTTTTGTCCTTGGAGGAGCTTCATGAAGAAAATCGCTATGGTTTTGTTTGCAGGGCTGGCCGTCGCTGCTTTTGCCTCTGACACCCATGTCAAGGGATACCTTCTGGCTCAGGGCTGCGCCTCCGAGAGTCACAAACCCGGCTTTGGCGCCAAACACCCGAAAGATTGCCTGGAAAAGGAAGACTGCGCAAAAAGCGGTTTTGGCGTGCTGACGAAGGACAAGAAGTTCATCAAATTCGATGCCGCCGGCAATCAGCAAGCCAGGCAGTTCATTGCCCGGCTAACCAGGAAATCAAATATCAAGGTGGCCGTCACCGGAAACGTGGACGGCGAGCAGATTGCCGTCTCCAGAATTGAGTTGCAATAGGGGAATGGCAATGGTTCGCAGGTCGGGCCGCGCACCATTTTCCAATGCCGGCCCCCTGTACTACCAATTTTCCATATTCCATATTCTATCGACGCTCCAAGTACCTCGGATTTCCCAAAGACAAAGGGTGAGGCCTGCTTCCTTCCGGCTGCAACTTCCGCAGCATAATGCCGGATATAACCGGACAGTCAACAGGTTTCATGTCAGCCATTCCAGTTCGGAAAAGGATTAATGGATTAATGAAGGATTAATGGTGGATAGGCGGAATTTGAGTTTATGAGAAAACTACAAGGGGACGAGCCCCCGACGCGAGGCAAGAACTACATAACGCGGAGCGGGCTGCAGCGCCTCAAAGATGAGCACCGGTTTCTGCTCACCAGGGAACGCCCGGCCGTGGCGGAGGTGGTGGCGTGGGCTGCCGGCAACGGCGATCGCAGTGAAAACGCCGACTATCAGTACGGCAAGCGGCGGCTGCGGCAGATCGATGGGCGGATTCACTTTCTCGCGAAGCGAATCGAAGCCGCGGAGGTGGTGGACCCGGAAGCTCCGAGAGCGGGGCAGGCGGAGACGAGGGCATTCTTCGGGGCGACCGTGCGCTATGCCAATGCCGCGGGAGCGGAGCGGGTGGTGAGCATCGTAGGCGCCGACGAGGTCGATCTCAACCGCAACCACATCAGTTGGGTGTCGCCTCTGGGGCGCGCGTTGATGAAGTCGGCAGCGGGTGACAGCGTAGTTCTCCAGGCGCCGGGCGGCACAGAATACCTTACGGTGCTGGAAGTGTCTTACGAGCGCATTTCTGTGGAACCGTTCCGTGAACCACCTGGATCCGAGTCAAAGGGACTCCCTCGCCGGCGCTAGTCACCGAACCGTGACGCTTCTGGCTCGCTCCGATACACCCCCAAGACTTCACAGGGACTAGCAATCGCCAGCACCGATCCGAGCAACTTTCTCGCAGCCTGATTCACAGATAATTTCGGGAGTGGAGATCGGGTTTGCTGACTTGCGATTAACTGTGAACAGGAAAGATGACTCTTATGTTCTCGGCCGCTCCTAACCCGTTGTCATCCTGGAGGCGCGTTGTTTGCGCCGAAGGACCTATGCATTTTGGCGGCATCATCTCCTCGAATGAGTGGATTGGCGATGTACCACTCATCGCGAAAGTCGCTCGAAAGTCAACTGCAAAGATCACTTGTCCGCCAAACCGGTGGCGCATTGAGAACAGGCTCCAAAGGCAATCCGCATTCCTCCGGCGCCTGATGTCGAAGCCATGAATGACAAGCTTGCTTGGCTGAAGGAGCCGGCGGTGAGGTTCCCGAGATCGCGCTTGCTGTGCTGACAATCACTGATCTGAGCATGGATCAAAATCGGCTGCCGATTCCCCGCCCGTTCAATCGGCAGCCGCAGTTGCCACTGGATTAATTGCAGGCAGCAGGTGGGGTTACCGGAAGCGAAAACGCGAATGTGTGATAAACCGTATCTTCATAGATGTCTACGGTCTCATCACAGCCCACGCTGTTGGTTTGCAGGTTTACTTCCGCGGTATGGCTCGCTCCATTGCTGGTGCCCGAACTCATGGAATCAGTCCAGGTAAAGCTGTTGCTCTGCTGGAGTTGAAAGCCGGCGCCAAACAGAGTGAAGCCGGCGGAGGTCGTGTAGCCCACGGAATAGGACCTGGTGGTGGTTTGTGTGGTGCTGCTTATCGTGTCGTCATTTTCCTCAAAACTGTTCCCGTTGAGGTTGCAACCGGCGCAGAGTGGTCCCTGCAGCGTCTGGGAATTCACAAAAACGAATCGCTCGCCGTCAATCTGGTTAGGTGCGGTTGTTTGGCCGGAATTGATCAGCGGATCCTGCTTGAGAATCGTGGCAAAATCGCTCGCCACACAGCCACAAGGCGCTGTCGTACACGCGGGTACGGGATTGGCGCAGACATTGGCCAGGCCCGGCAGGCCGGACACAGCTACACCCGAGGTATCCACTCTTGTCTGCGGTCCCAAAGTGCCGATGGGAATCTGGCTTGGATTCTGCAGGTCGGCAACGTTGATGCGGACGATATCCATCGGCTCAGGTTGACCGTTAGGCCGCGGAGGGGTAGTCACGATATAGGTTCCAGCCGATGACCCGGTTGGGGTGACAATGATCATGGGATTCAGCAAAAGGAAGAATTCATCCTGGCCATGATCAACCGGATTCTTGACGGAGGTGGAAGACGAACCGCCACCCTGGGAAGTGCTGACCGTGAAGGATTGCGAATCCCCCGTTGCCTTGGCCGCGCTCCATGTTGCGCCCACGCTGCTCCCGCCCGGGGCGCTCACGCTGGCGGTCGTGGCAATCGCATTCTGAAAGGTCTTCGAGATCTCGGTTGTGGCCGCGGCGCTCGTCTTGCTGCCGAAAGAATTGCTGCTCTGATTCCCCGGTGCGTCATAGAGGATGGAAAGGATGTAGAACTTGGGGAACAGGAACACATTCAAGGCCGCGCTGAGGTTTCCTGCGCCGGGTTGCACATTGATGCTGAAATCTGATCCGTTGAGCACCGTGGGACTCGCACCGCTCTGGGGACACCCTGCGCCGCCAGAAGACTGCAGGAATCCCGCCGATCCCGAAAGGGAATGACTGACGCCGCTGCCGTCCGTGTAGACAAACTGGTTGAATGTCCACGTCTGAAAATCAGGCAGGAATGTGTGTGAGTTGGGATTGCAGGGCGTTGGCCCTTGGTGAATCACGTTGTAGTGAAGTGTTCCGGAACCGTTCAGGGAAACGCTCCCCGTCTGCCCCTGTGCTATGCCCGCCGCTAGAACCATCAGGCACAAGAAAACTTTCATTGTTTGGCGAAATATTGCTTGGCGAAATGAATCGGCCATTCGAAGCTCCTTTATCTTCGTCTCAGGTTTGCCTTTATGGGTTTCTTCATTGCGGCATTGCGCATCTGCCGGGATCAAGCCCAATTTGGCGCCTATTTACAAACGCAGGAAATTCAGGCAGAATCCCTCACCTGCAGGAAATTTTCTTTTCAGGCATTGCCGGTAATGAATCAAACATGCGCGCAAATGCCATCGCCAAGAAACACCCTGGACGATCTGATGCCCCTGGTCTATGGTGAACTCCGGCGAATGGCCTTATCGTTCCTGCGCCGGGAGAGGCCGGACCATACCTTGCAGCCCACAGCTTTGGTCAATGAGGTCTATCTCCGGCTCGCAGATCAACGCCAGATCAACACCCAGGATCGGGTCAAGTTCTTCGGCTTGGCCGCGGAGATGATGCGTCGGACTCTCATCAACCACGCGGAGGCCCATCGCGCAGCCAAGCGGGGTCCGGCCCTGAAACTGTCTTTGGACGAGGCGGAGGCCCAGGGCTCTGCTGCCTTTGCCGGCCATGGCCAGGATGTGAATATCCTGGCGCTGAACCGGGCGCTCCTCAGCCTGTCTGCGATCGATGATGAGAAAGGCCGCATCGTCGAGCTGAGATTCTTCGGTGGAATGACGACGGCGGACATCGCGGTGCTATTGGGAAAATCGGTCGCCACGGTGGAACGGGAGTGGAGCATGGCGCGGGCTTGGCTCTATCGTGAAATCAACGGAAAAAAATCCCTGGCTTAAAGGAAAGCTGTCCACCATGGATCCCGTCCGCTGGCAAAAGATCAACCAGGCCTTTATCGAAACCTCTCGTCTGGACCCGGAGCTGCGCTCTGGCCTGCTGGAAAAGCTCTGCGGCAGCGATCCCTCACTCATGCAGGAAGTGTCATCGCTTGTGGCTGCGCATCGGAATGCGGGAGAGTTCATGCAAAAACCGGTGTTTGAAGCCGGTCAACTGCTGGATGACATCGCGCGCAGACGGATGGAAGGGCGAAGGATTGGCGCGTATCGCTTGGTGCGCGAAGTCGGCCACGGCGGAATGGGATCTGTCTATCTGGCAGTGCGGGACGATCATCAATACCAGAAGCTGGTGGCCATCAAGATCATCAAAACGGGACTGGACACGCCGCTGAACGTGCGCCACTTTTACAAGGAACGGCAGATCCTCGCCAACCTCGAACACCCGAACATCGCCCGCTTGCTCGATGGGGGCGCCACCGGCGATGGCTTGCCCTACCTTGTCATGGAATATGTTGATGGCCGGCCGATCGATGCCTATTGCGATGCGCAGCGGCTTTCCGTCCCGGAGCGCCTGCAGCTTTTTCTGAAGGTATGTTCTGCCGTCCAATATGCCCACGAGGAGGGCGTAATCCATCGTGACATCAAGCCTGGCAACATTCTGGTTACTCCCAAAGGAGAGCCGAAATTGGTGGATTTCGGTATCGCGAAACTATCCGTTCATAGGCCTGTGGCGCCAGCGTTGACCACCACCAATGTTCCGCGAATGACGCCGGAATATGCCAGCCCCGAGGAGGTGCGCGGAGAGGCGGTAACCACCTCAACGGATATCTATTCCCTGGGAATCGTCCTTTATGAACTCTTGAGTGGCCGCCGCTCCTACCGGCTCAGGAATTGGAATCGGGAAGAAATATTTCGCGCCGTCTGCCAGGCGGCGCCGGAAAAGCCCAGCGCCGCAGTCCTTCTCACAGATCCGGCAGATCCCGGCGCACCCACCCCGGAGCAGATCGCCAGCTTGCGCGGGGAACGGCCCGATGGCCTGCGTCGCTGCCTTGCCGGGGATCTCGACAATATCGTTCTCAAGGCTATACGGAAGGAGCCGCACCGGCGCTACCCATCCGTAAGAGAATTTTCGCAAGATATTCACCGGCATCTATCGGGGCTGCCGGTCCAGGCGCGCGGGGATTCATTGGCATACTGCGCCGGCAAGTTTGTGCAAAGGAATCGCTTGCCAGTGAGTGCTGCAGCCCTGCTCGCGCTGAGCTTCCTGGCTGGTTTTCTCACCATGCAACAGCAGGCGCGCCGGGCGCAAATCCAGAGCATTCAAAGTGAAAAGCAGGCTGCGGCCGCAAACCTCGAAATCCTGGGCACCAGGGAGCGCGCCCGCAAGGCCGAACTCGAAGCGACCCATCTGCGCCAGGAATCCGAGGAGCAAAAAAAACAGAATCAACTGCTTCTGTTGAGCCGGCTCAATCAGATACTGGAGGCGCATGAAAGCAGCCGCGGGCTGGTGATCAATACGTCCGGCGTGATCTTTAATGCCGGCCGCGTCAATCTGGGCCCCGATGCGCGCGAGCGCCTGGCCAAGATCGCCGGGGTCCTGCTCGAATGCCGCAACCTGAAGGTCCAGATCGAGGCGCACACAGACGGATACGGCGACGATGCTTACAATCAGGCGCTATCCGAAGAGCGCGCCCGGGCCGTACAGGAGTATCTGGTAAATCAGGGCATTCCACGCAAGACGATCAGCGCCAGGGGTTTTGGCGCAACCAGGCCTGTTGCTCCCAATACCACTGAAGCCGGGCGGCAAAAGAATCGCCGCGTGGAGATGATTGTTTCCGGGGATCTCATCCGAAAAGGCATCTCTGTCTCGGCTCAAGCCAAAGGGCCTGGACTTCGCACCGCCTCCTGGTCCAATGCTTCCAGAACTGTACCTGGACAGGCGGTGGCGGCCGGCTCCACCAATCTGGCGCTCAACAGGCCGGCGACTGGCAGCACGCCGTGCAACGCGCATGAAGGGCCGGAGAAGGCCTTTAACGGCAGCGTCTCCGGGGGCAACCTGGATAAGTGGTGCTCGGAGGCAATTCCGGCATTTCTGCAGGTAGACCTTGGTTCAAGCGTCAGCGTCGCCGGCTTTGTCGTAAGGCACGCCAGTGCCGGTGGAGAGAGCGCGGACTTCAATACGCGCGATTTTGATATCCAGATCAGCGCCAATGGCGCGGATTTCATTACCGTGGCCAGGATGGTCGGCAATAGGGAAGGTGTTACCACCCATCCTATCCGTCCTGCTGTCGCGCGCTTCGTCCGCCTGAACATTACGGCGCCCGCCCAACGGCCGGAAACGAAATTGTCACGTATTTATGAGCTCGAGGTATATTCTTCTCCGCTGTCGGCATCGGCCCCGGCGCCTTCGCTCTCCAGAAACACCGTTCCTTGAATCAACCCGCAGTTCTGAGTAATTTAGGGCCGGTTCCCGCCAGCCTTTTCAACTTTGGCCCAACGTGCCTTGGCTGCATCTGATAAACGCTTCTTAGCGCCTGCGCTGTGCCGTCGTCTGGCTCTCCTGCCGTTTCCCGGCTTCGGACCTGGAAGTCTTCCACAACGACGGTTCGATTCGGGGTGGTCGGGGCAGTTTCGATAGGATCGTTTGAACTGAGCCGCTGGCGCGGCGGACGCGGTGGAGCTATGGGATCTCGATTCGTCCGTGCTGGTTGCGGACCGGCGTACATGGAACCCGCCAAGACGAAGAATGCCATCCGGTTGCTTTCGAGAATCTCCGGCGAGTCTTGACGTATGGCAGAAAGGTGCGTATTTGTGGGGCTACGTCTGGGATCCTTTTGACGGCCACTCTACACTGGCCCACTTCCCAGGACTAATCCCACATGGCCGACACGTTTGCCCAATTGGGATTTGCGTGGCATTTGCGGATTTCCAGGCACAATAAGGATGCGCTTTGGGAGCGTACATGCGCTATCTCATTTATTTGCAGCGGGCGCCAGCTGATTCTCTCTCAGCGTATCGAGCACGGCGCTTCCGACATTCGTTCGGCATGCTCATTTTTTTTTGAGCGGATGCTACAACTTCGATGCCAAGGGTATACGAAGAAATCGTAACCAAATTCTTGAAAGGCCGGGCAACGTAAGCGAGAATGCCTAGTCGGAATCGCGTTCTTCAAAGTTCAGAAAATACTTGTCGATTGTCATCTCACTGGTTGGAATACGGAGCCGGTTTAGAGCCTTCGTGACTTGGGTCTTGTCTACGTCGCTGATACGCGACCCAAGATAAACTCGCGTAACGCATTCGACATCCTTGTAGTGAACCTTCCCCTGATCTGCAAACATTCGCCACTCACGCTCATAGAGCCATCGGTAGTTCTTATAGGAAAGCACCATCCTGGCGAGTTCGTCCGTGTCTTTGCTGGTTCGATGCACGGTCGGGACTGTTTCGTTATAGTACATGCGTACAAAGGTGATTTCGTCCGCCAAGTTCCTCAAGAGCCTAGAAAAACTGTATGAGATGCAGATTCCCGTGAACTGGTTTGCGTAGTGCGCCCACATTAATTCGTGATCGTACACTTCGCTGAATGAGCAGACGCCGATGTGCGCTTTGTTGTCGCGAATGGCGTTTCTGACAGTGCGATATTTCTCGCTCTTTCGGAAGAGACGACTTGATGTGAACAGGCCCTCCATCGGGTCATTAAGCTTTCTGTAGGTTGAGCAAAACAGATAACTCTTCTGGATGGCATCCATCTCACGTTGGAGGTTGGCGAGCGAGCGGTATCGATACAATCTGCGCGGTTGGACGTAGGTTTCGATGTGTGCCATTGTTTCACGCTGCTCGTTGAGTTCTTGCCGGATGCTTTAGGTCGTTATGTTCTCATCTACACTTTGCGAACATTTTCGATTGCGCCCGCCGACACCCCTCATGTGATCCACCTCCACGAGTAGAGCCATCATACACCAACAATTACAATTATAATTACCGAGTTGGCAATCGCCCCTATAAAGAAACTTCGTCGAGCTTGCCTTTTTGGCAAACCTTTATGCCGACGAATTCAATGCTGGACAGAGCCTTTGATCAGACCTGGCGATGATGCCATGGTGCGATACTAATGAATTCGTTGGGATCCTCCTTGACGTTGATGAATTTGATCTCGATTAGCGTCTTTATTAGCTCAAAAAGAGATTTACCCAGTTCGTTGAGTTCAGGAATGATGTAGTACAGGTGGTACTCCCCTGAACAATCTTCACCAGCAGCTACCAGACCATTCCTTAACTTGAACGTGGGATGGTATTCGTGGTCATCGTCTAGGTAGTTTCGGTAGCCCTCGTCATCGACTTCGTCTATAGCAGAGTATTCACATTCTTCGCCTTCTTCGACTGGCGTGAAATCCAAATACGGGTACATGTCTTCGACATCAGCTGCTGTCAGTCCGAGTTGCCAGTGATTACGTACAGTTGTCCACTCGCCAGCATCAGCCATTGCTCGCTCTTGAATGTGCACTTCGCCACGGGTCTTGCTTTGCCAGTCGAATATTTCGAATCGATGCTCGACCTTCCGTTCGACACCGGTACCTATCCGCCAGATTACGTTGTAATCTCTTTGACAAAGTCGGATGTGGCTTTCGTCAGCAGACATTGCTTTCACCCATTCATCGATCGTGCTCTCCCGCAGGATGATGCGAAGGGCTGATGCATCCAACGCGCTGCCTCTTGAGACCTCAACGTCTGTGGTCTTCTGGGGGAGGGTGAGAATCTTGAGTCCCCACTTTTCTTCGACGTACTTCTGAAGATTCAGGATGAAGAATTGATCCAGGCTCTCGATATACAGGGCCAGGTAGGTTGGCATGGGCTGGAGGAACCAGAACCTAAGGTCCTCCACTTTCATACGATATTTGAATGACGATGACGCCTCAGCGCGAGCCTCGGGCAAGGTCTCGGCCATGATGCCTTTCAGCTGGAACCAGCAAAGACAGCTCGTGAGCTTGGCTTCGCCAGACGGAAGATGCTCTTTCAGATGCAGTCCGATATCTCGCTTTGCGATATCACGCTCGTAAGCGACGAAGTGACCGAACTGGGCAGCGAAGCTGCGGAACTTCTCCGTATATCGATGCTCAAATTCGTCAGCCTTTCCGATGATGGCCATTGAAGTCCCTCGCACTATGAGCCTAGCATTACTGAATTCACGGTCGAGATCAACGCCCTCTGGATTGAGCCGGCGGCTACTCTTGCCAGATTTTCGGCCATGCTAAAATTTCAGGTGAAAACTCGCCAAGGTAGTTTCTTTAACCAGGATTCGAGTCCTTCTGCCGCGCCCGCAAGAACGCTCTCAATCAGATCGGGGTTGCCTGGTCCCAGGGAACGTGGGTACAAACGACTCACGAACATCAGGGGCACACGAATCGACCAGCGATACCAAAGATCCGCGCCAGCTTCGAGTATGTGATGGGTGCGAGCGTCAGCAACCGCTGGTCTTGATCCTTCATGATAGGCGATGTAAACGAAACCGATTTCTCCGGCGGGAATTTGCTTGACGGCGTCTCCCCAAAGCGAAGTTATGCCACGCGCTTTCTTGGTCACGGCCTCTTCACTCACGCTCCTCCACTTCAAACATCGTGGCATAGTAAATAGTTCTACGGCGATCTGTCCGGGCGGCTCGACCTCACAAAGCAACCCGTCCCACTCATCTTGGAGCGGATTCCACTCGAAGACCTGCTGGAGATACTCAGGTGAATAAAGACGCGTTTCTGTAACGGTGCGACGATGCGGTAAGTTCCGAAAGATCAACGATCCCCATTGGGTCGTGATAAGAGTTTCTTCATACTTCAGAGCAACAAGCACCTCGTCTACAAATTGCGCAGAGGGAACAGATCGAACTGGGACTGTGAAAGACACCTCTATTACACCGTGAATATCGGCGGCGTGCAGCGCCGGACGAACTAAAGCGTAAAAGGCCTCCACTCGTTGTGCTTCGTCCATTTCGTACATTGTTAGGCCAAGCCGACGCTTACATTCAATTGCGCCAGGAATTGGCCCGAGACCGGCAATCTGGAAGTCAGGCGTCTTACGAGAAGAATCTTTCTCCACCATGGTCAATTTGATACCTTTCCTTACACATGCCGCACCTACAAACAGTTCATAAAGCGTCGAGCTAACCATATCATCGGTCATCGAAGGAAGCGCGGCGAGCTTACGGTGAGCCTCAGGACCCAATTGTCTTATCTCGTCGAGATTATTGCCGAGCACCGCTATCTCTGGCACGAACATGGCTGCCGAAAAGAAATCGAGTTCCCATTCCTTCATTAAATGGTCCTGAGTGACAAGAAGCATCTTGGCAAAGCGCTGCGGAGAAACGCGGTCCATATTGACTCCCAGACGAACTCCATTGACAAAATGCAAAGGGTTATTCAGGAAAGCAGATTGTAGCCGGTATGGTTTCTGTGCTTCTAAGCGGAGCCATTGCGGGTCAACATGGGCTAGTAAGCGCTCAAGGCCCGTTTTCGCAAGCTCATCGAGGTCCTGTGATTCATTCGGTGGAACTTGTTCGATTTCGGTCCGCCAGAATCGGCCGTCGGCACGCGGGAGAAGCTCAAACTCTTGGGCGTGCTCTATCGCCCGGATTTCAGCTTCGGAGATTCCGATAGTCCGTTGCAGAGTTCGCAATTGCTTCAGAAAATCAGCACGTAGTTTGCGTGCTTCTTTCACCAGGCGACGGACGGCCTCATTGGGCCGATCGTTATCGCCTTGCGCGATCTGTGTTTTAATTGCGTTTGAAAACTCTGTAGCTTTCGCCTCACTCCGGGCACGAAGCTCGTCAAGACGTTCGAAGATTGTTTGGTCGAAGATAACTCTCCTGAATGTCTTTTTGGATTTTACGCTTGTCCAAACGGTTTGAGCTTTCTGATGGGGTAAGCCATCCGGATCGCATAATTTCAATCAGTTATCACAAACCACGGTATTGTCAGGCAGAATCATCCCCCCGATGAAGTTGGGTAACTTAACTGAGCTTCTCGCCTCAGTTTTGTTTGCGGATTGTTTGCGGATTTTTCCGGACTTGTCCGCATTTTGCCGAGTTAAGTCCTTTATCTTCTTTGTTCTCAATGGGCTGGTTCTGACTCTGGATCGGCATATCGTCAGCAGCGCAGCTATCCGACCTTTCAAAAGCTGTCGCAATACTGAAAAGGCTGGTGTCTGCCGGAGCATTGTGCAAACCGGTAACGCGCAAGTGTCGAGGAACCAATTCGCGTTGTGGATGCCAACCGCCCGAGAAACGCCTCTTCGAGGAGATAAAAGAGGGTTCAAACATCGGCATCAGGACAGTAGCTGTGGGCGACCCGGCAATCCATGCATCTACTTTATTGACACAAGCTTGGCAACCTTGATCGCTGCGACCAAGGTTGGTCTTTGGTTAAGCCGTCCTTCGTGTCCTTTGTGGTTGAAAGGGTTTTGGTGGTTGGTTTTACTATCACCTGTCCCCTGTAACCTGCCCCCTAAATTTCAGGCCGACAACCTTGATCGCTGCGACCAAGGTTGGTGTTTGGTTTGGCCTTCCTTCGTGTCCTTTGTGGTTGAAAGGGTTTTGTGGGTTGATTTTACTATCACCTGTCCCCTGTAACCTGTCCCCTAAATTGCTAATTGCCAATTGCTCGTCGTCTTTCCGAGCCTCGACAATCCAGGGGTTGTCAGATGCCGGTGTACCAGGCGTAGCCATACTGGCAAGCCGCAGAGCCACAGCCATTACCGAACCCTTTCAGACTGTCTGTGACCGTCAGGCGAGTGATGAATTTTATGTTCTTGTAGCCGATTTGCCGAGGGAGCCGCATGCGCAGAGGTCCACCGTGGGGCGCCGGAAGGTCGCTGCCATTCATGCCGTAACAAAGCAATGTCTGGGGATGTAGAGCATCGGCCATATCGATGCTGTCCCACGTATCGGGTTCCGTCGAGACATACACGACGTATCTCGCTTGTGGGTGGGCCCCGACAAGCTGCAAGACGTGTGAGAGAGGCACGCCGATCCACTCGGCGATGTAAGACCAGCCCTCTTCACATGCGAGTTCGGTGATATGGCTGCGAGACGGGTAGCTCTTGAGGTCAGCAATCGAGAACGACGCAGGTTGATGGACCATGCCATCTATGGAGAGCCGCCAGTCCGCGAATCCGCCCGCCTGAAGGCGCTTAAAGTCTTCCGTGAGGGGCGCGAGTTCGTTCGGGAATGGACGAGGCGAAATCTGGGTTCGAGGAAATTCGCGCGCCAGTGAATGCCTCGTCAGCAGCCGCTGCGAAGCATAACTCAGCGTTTCGCCCAGGCCGTAGATTCCGCCATGATCGGGAGGAACCAATCCGAACTTCTGCGCAAGGCGCGCAGCCACTGCCAATCCCGATACACCCGCGGTCGCTGCGAGTCCGGATAGGATCAGTTTTCGGCGTGAAATGATCATGCGTGCTCCTTACGCGTGCCGGTGCGGCCTGTGATCATCGCTCCGGTGCGGCTCCAGAAACCGGCCAGGCAAACCATTGCGACGTGGACAAACAGGAACAGCACCAGAGCCAGCGAGACAAAAAAATGAATCGTGCGGGCAGATTGACGGCCGCCCAACAGAGTAACCGACCAGGGGAAGGCGGAAGCAAAGGCCAGGGACATCGCGAGGCCGCTCCAGATGACCAAGGGGAACAGAACCAGGATCACAAACAGGTATGTGAGACGCTGGAGCCCATTGTAGGAAGAAGCCTCCGCCGCACTCGGCCGCTGAAAGCGCAAGGGTTTTACAAAGTAGGTCAAGAGCGCCCGCCATGAAAGGTCGGCCTTGCTGGGCACCAGGTCTTTTCGGAAATGCCGGGTCAGCAGACCGGAAATTACATACAGCAAGCCTGTCAGCACCGCGATCCAGGCAGCTTCAAAGTGCAGTGCCCGGCTCCAGCCGTTCTGGTCGGGCAGCACGTAGCCGTAACCCGTCGGCACCAATCTTCTTGAGGAAGGAATCGGTAGTTGAAACAACGGAGTTGTAAAGACGGTGCCCGTCTCGCCCCAGTAGAAGCGCGGGTGCGAGATCACAAGTTCGATGCCGCTGACGAGCAGGGCGAAAAAACAGAGTGTGGTTATCCAGTGGGTAACGCGGACGAGAGCAGAGTGCCTCGGCGCGGGCTTCGTGGCTGAGGCGGTCGAAACACGGCTAGGGACGGAAGCTTCCGCCGGTACCTGCGGGGATCCCAATGTCGCCATTTTGGCCTCTCGCCGGGCTAAGACTTGCCCCGGCAGAATCGGTATCATCCTACCACTCTATATATAGACTGAGACGGACAAACCCCTGAAAGGTAATCCACTTGACCTTGGGACCCAAACAGGCCCACTTCGTGAATGGTCGGGAATCCAGAAATAGTCCGTGAGCCGCCTCGGCCTTTCGTCTTATGGTCCCCGAACGGGCTTCGAGCCCATCAGCCTCCAGATGAACGACCATACTGACCGAAACACTTCTGGGAAATAAAAGAGGGGTTCAAGCATCGGGATCAGGACAGTAGCTGTTGCCGAAGCGGTGGGCGACCAGGCAATCCTGCATCTACTTTGGTGACAAAGGCTTAGCAACCTTGATCGCTGCGACCAAGGTTGGTTTTTGGCTTCGGCCTTCCTTCGTGTCCTTTGTGGTTGAAAGGGTTTTGGTGGTTGGTTTTACTATCACCTGTCCCCTGTTACCTGTCCCTAAATTTCAGGCCGGCAACCTTGGATCGCTGCGACCAAGGTTGGTGTTTGGTTTGGCCCTCCTTGGTGTCCGCTGTGGTCGAAAGGGTTTTGGTGGTTGATTTTTTGGGGTTGACTGTACCTATCCCCTGTCCCCTGTAACCTGTCCCCTAAATTTCAGGCCGACAACCTTGATCGCTGCGACCAAGGTTGGTCTTTGGTTGAGGCCTTCCTTCGTGTTCTCTGTTGGTGTGAAAGGGCTTTGGAGTGGTTTTACTATCACCTGTCCCCTGTAACCTGTCCCCTAAATTTCAGGCCGACAACCTTGATCGCTGCGACCAAGGTTGGTCTTTGGTTGAGGCCTTCCTTCGTGTTCTCTGTTGGTGTGAAAGGGCTTTGGAGTGGTTTTACTATCACCTATTCCCTGTAACCTGTCCCCTAAATCGCCAGTTGCTCGTCTTCAGTCCCCATTCGCCAATGTGTGATCATCGGCAGTTTCGGGACGTCAGCCGTCAGGATCCGGTGGATCTTTGCGGCAAGTTCTCTCAGCGAATATGACTTTTCCAGTAATGCAGTGCCTAACCGGCCGAGAAATAGTGAATGATATAGGGACGCTATCGCCAAGGAACAGTCAAGCTGGAAGAACTGGGGTGAGTAGGTTTTGGCCGAATATTGAACGCTTCGTGTCGGTGGTCGGCCACTTACGGGCACTGGCAAAACCTCGGAGAATCGACGATATTAGGGCGGATCACACTTCCGAGGAGCCCGTTTATACAGCACTAGCGTTTTTCCGGATTGCCGACCATATGTCCGGCTGCTTGACTAGAACCAATGCAGTCCGTTTGGCTAAACTACGCTCCATGGAAACAAAAGAGATCCTACAGAAGCTCGAACCCTGGCGCGAAAAGCATCGCCGTCCGGCGTGGAAACCAATCGTGGAAGATGGAGATGGACCAACCACATCGTCAAAGTTCGCCGGCGTACCCTGGCTCAGCTCAGGTGAAAGCGTGCCGAAATGCGCCACCTGCGGCCGATCGTTGCGGCTCTTTTTGCAGCTTGATCTGGACACGCTGCCCAACGCTTCTAATGGCCGGTTCGGAAAGGGCTTGCTGCAATTATTCTATTGCGCGAACGATAAGTGTGATGGTGAAGGGTGGAGGCCCTTTAGCAACCAACAAAGTCTAGTGCGGGTCGTACAGCCGAACGGTCCAGGGATGAAAAGAGACATGAGCGGCGCATCTGACGAATTTCCGGCGAAAAGGATCGTTGGCTGGGAGGAATTTCAGGATTGGCCGCATTCCGCCGAGCAGGAAGAACTCGGTCTCAGGTATACGTACGACTTCAAAGCAAACACGGTGCACCTGGAATACAGCGAGTTGGGTTTGCTATTCCAGAATGTGCAAGACGACGAATTAGCCGAAAAGGTCTCCTCCGCCCAAGCCGGCGATAAGCTCGGCGGATGGCCGTATTGGGTGCAGGGAGTGGAGTACCCGAACTGCCCGCGATGCAATCGGCGCATGGTTCTTATTTTCCAACTGGATTCTGAAGACAATCTGCAATTCATGTTCGGCGATTCGGGATGCGGCCACATCACACAATGCAGCGAACACAAAGACGTTGTCGCCTTCGGTTGGGCATGCTGCTGATTGATGGTTCGTGACAGAAGGGACAATCCCGCAAAACACCTAAACGGAAAGCCACCACCGCCTGCGTGATGGCACCGGGAATGAACCCGCCGCTTTGCTCCTTCTGAATCTCTGAGTCAATTGAATTTGACCACAATCGGCATTATCGCAAGCTATCCAACATCGGCTCATAATGTCCCAGAAGCAGACTTCTGGCCAGAGTGGGCCGGCAGTCCGACCTTGACCCATCACTTCAGGGTGGCCCGTCACCTGCAGAAACAAATTCAGTCGCGAAGGCCCGATAGAAGGAAGATGCCCTTTTCGCACCCCACTCAAGGAGTGTCGGGCTGTCAGCATCAGTCAAGATCTGCGCTTTAGTGTAGACGGCAATTCGGCACGCTCGTCTATTGTCAAGTCGTTCCCACTCCATTGGTTCACCAACAACCTGCTCGAAGTCACTCTTACGCGAGAGCAGTTGGTCAAATCGGCGTTTATTCTGATCTTTGTCTCCGAGATCTAGGTAGAGCTCAATTCGAAGCCGCTTTCGCCGTGCGAACGATGCGATAACCGCTAGATCCGGTCGGGACCTGTCCAGAGAGGCAAGAACAAGCCAATTCTGCCCTTGTGGTGAAACGTTGCGGAGAGGGAAATCGGTTTCGGTTGCAAGTCGTGCGTTTAGCTTCGCAAAGAAACGTATATACGCCTCCTCGCGGTCATTCGTGCGAACGAACGTCAACCGGCGCTCTGTCATGCTCACAGACGTTGTCCGCCAGCCCTCATCAAGCCAAGCGGCGGACTGTGGCTTCATGGGATCATTAGACCACCAAGCCCTATATTCGGACGCCGATCGGGGCAATTCCTTCTTGAGAATGCCTTCAATTTCTTGAAAGGTCAGGGTTAATGAAGTGGTATCGGCTGGCAGAGCCTCCAAGTGCGCGGCGAGTTGAGCGTAGCTTCCATGCGGAGGTTCCATCTCCTCTTGGTGGGTGGATGCCGGAGCGCCGACATTGGCGCGTTGTTGTTGTGAGATTTCGGGAACGGGTACCGGAAGGTTGTTCTCCAGCCATTCCGCCGAAAACTGTATCGTGCGACGTTCCTCCGGAGTCAATTCGCGTCGGAAGTGAGCCAAGTTATTTCGAGCGTTCCGCACTCGTTGGAGCAGTTCCCGAAGTTCAGAAACATCTTTTGACTGTGAGAGCCTTGGAGCGCGCGGGTGACGCAACAAGACATTTATGAACTCATCAAAGGTCAAATCCTGGAATTTCTTGCCCGGTTCTGGCAACCCAAGTTTCTTCTCGGCATCAGCAATTGCGTCCGTATCAGTTTCCGCAAGGGAAGCAGTGATGTTCATCTTTGCCAGATACGCCCTGATCGCTCCCGGCAATCTCTTGCGGATATCGGCAGCCCGATCAGTCACTGTCGCAATCGCGGAATCCAGTCCACCGTCATCGCCAGCATAGAGGGCACGAATGGCTTCCTTCATGCGCGATTCAATCCCTTCGATCAGCATCAAATCTTCCGCGTACTCGCGGAAAAAGACCGCTACATCGGCGGTTGTCACGATCCCAAGCAATCTCGATTCTTCAACGATTATCGCAAAGTTATCGCGATGGATGTCATCCAGCGTTGTCAGTAAATCCGCGTCAGCGGGATAGCTGCGTACACGCTGGGCCGTGTCGCGAACCAGCAGGCTCTCGGCCTCAGTCCGGAAAGACTGAATGGCTTGGAGGATCGACTCAAAAGTGATCACCCGCCCTTGAAATTCCCCATCTGTTCCAGTCACTGGTAATTGGCCATAGCCGTGCTGATGCATGATGTTGATCGCGGAGCCAATAGGCTCATGGGGCTGCACGGTTCTAATCTGTTGGCCGGCTGGAAGCAAATACTCTAGCGTGAAGGCCATGTTGTGGAGGACCTCAGTGTTGCCAGCTAAGCTAAACCAAATCAATGATAGCTTGGCGGAATGGCCATTTTCCAGAATTAGGGCTCAAACCATGAAAGAGTAAGCTGAAGTCAGAAGAACCACCTACCGCTTTCGGTTCGGCATTTGGCGACGGGTCGGCAATCCGGAAGTTGGCCCGAAACGGGCTCGGAGGAGATCAATGGCGATCTCCTCGAAGAGGGCTTCGGGACCCCAGCGGGGTCTGCACGCCACGCGTCGGACCGTTCTTGTCCGAATGAACGTTGCGGATGGAACCGCCGCGCCTGCCGGTGACAAAACTTCTGGGCGGCATCGGCATTCTCCGTTTCCCCGCCTCTTCGCTTTCCTTTACCATCTTCTGCAGGGTTCAGATATCCTCGAAAGATGCCTACTAAGCTGTTTGTCATTATGCCTTTCGGGGTCAAGCAGCACGACGGGATCGAATACGATTTTGACGATATTTATCAGTCGGTGATTCGTCCCGTCGGCCATGCTGCTGGATGGGATGTTCTCCGAATTGACGAGGTCTCGGCCCCTGGGACGATTAGTGACCAGTACCTGAACCAGCTTTTGACCGCGGATCTGGTATTGGCAGACATTAGCATACCGAACGCGAACGTCTACTATGAGCTCGGGATTCGGCACTCGGTGTCAACTTCAGGAACGGTTCTTATTTCCTCGGCTACTCCGGAAAATGTCCCGTTCGATCTGCGTGGACAACGAATAATCTTCTTTGCCAGATCGAAAGCCGATTCTCTCGAGCGGAGCCTAAGCGTCGTGCTCAGTGAATTTCGTGCCGAAGCGATCACAAGTCCCCTGCGACCTTTCTTCGAGCGCGCTGGTATCCTCGCTGATCCTAAGCGCGATCTCGGAGAACTGGAGTTGGATATCGCGGCTCGGATGGCCAGAGCGAGGAACTCCGATCAACTCATCGCTCTGTGGAAGTGGCTTGAGCCAATATCCCGGCTCCCAATCCTCCAGCTTCGTGACCTCGCAGAGCGTCTTTCCGACTGTGGCGAATGGCTCTACGCTGCCGCAATACTCCGCAGAGCGGTTGGACTCCAACCCTACGATTTCGAGATTTATAGGAGGCTCGGCTGGTTCCTACAGAAAGCAGGTAACGAATACGATAGTGAGGCCCTTGCCGCCTACCGGCGGGCGCTGTCGATCAATCCCAACGATCCGGAGACGCTCGGATTGATGGGAAGCCGTGAGAAGCAGCGACGCAACTTCGCAGATGCCAGCAATTACTACTCGCGTGGGGCCACCCTTTCTCCAAATAATCTGTACATGTTGGTAAATGAGGCTGCGATGAAGATCCTTGCGAGTCCATTGACACCGGAAGGAGGGATATTGCTGTACCGTTCCCTTCGAGATCGCATCGAACGAATGGATGGCTCTGATGAATGGACCGAGATCCTGAAGGGGGAGAGCTGCTTTGCGACCGCCGACTTCGATATAGCGGAGTTGGCGTATCGTCGCGCCGCCACCCTGACAAACTCCCCTAAACCACTGCGATCAGGTGCGGATCAGCTAGAGCTGTTCGCGTCGGTTTCATTCCAGCCGGCTCAGGCCAGGCGGCTTTCGGCGATGCTGCGTGACTTGGCCAGCGCTCTCGTGACAAGCTCCGGGGGTACTGGGATGTCTGCGGAGTCTGCCAAACAGGATGCTTTACCGGTCATTATGCATCTTTCTGATCTTCATTTCGGCTCAAAAACGGCCGGTGGAGAGAGTCTCCATCGCTTCTTCGAGGGCGAGAACTCAGAGTCATTGAGTCAACATTTGAACGATGAGTTCAACCGCAGGAATGGGCATTTTAGGATTGCACCCGATCGGCTTTACCTGGTCATTTCCGGTGACTTTGGATATCGGGCAGTCAAACAAGAATTTGCCGATGCTAAAAACTGCCTGGACCGCATCTGCGAAGGGCTCACGATATCAAAGGAAAGAGTGATAATGGTCCCCGGTAATCATGATGTGAACTGGATGCTATCCCAAGACGATCTGGCTCAGCGGTTCGAGCACTTTCTGCGCTTTATATTCGATTTTTACGGCTTCGATTTGTGCAAGAAAAAATACCCGTTAATTGATTGGCCGTTAGGTTATGACAAGAAGCACGCTCAAGGACACGACATTATCTCCGTCCACCACGACGAAAGCCATGACATAATGTTCCTTGGCCTCAATAGCTGTGTCTACGAATCGCACCAAGATCATTTTGGGTTTGTTGGGGCAAAACAAATCAAGCTGGCAAAAAAACTCATCGCAAATTCCAAAGTGTCGCGCTCGACCGTAAAAATCGCTGTGATTCATCACCACCTGCATCCGTTTCCTGAGCGGCTCGACCAGAGGGTGCCGTCAGAGACCTGGCAAGATTTGTCGACGATTAGGGACGCAGGTTTCGTGGAGTCTGCACTTGAGAGTTTTGGGATTGATTTCGTTCTCCATGGCCACAAGCACAAGCCGCAGTTCAGAGAAACGATAGTCAGAGACTTGACTGATACGGATGCCGCGAAACGGTTGATTGTCTGTGGCGCGGGGAGTGTCAGCTGTACTGAGTTGGAAGACGAAGAACAAAACCATTATCAGGTGATCGAATTAAAGCGCGCAGAACGCATCCGGGATGTCGATTTCGCACGCCTGGAGTGGAGATCGTTGTCAAGGAGATCAGGGGCTGAGTGGATGTCCACGAAAGCTTGGGACATTCGAGGCTGAGACGGCTGATCTTCAGGAAGTGCCTAGTGACAACTCTTTCTAAATTAGCTCAAGAAATGCAAAGTGTCGCCCGAAGGCGCTTCTCGAGCAATCCTTGTAAGTCTTCGAGAGTCTCGTACAGAATGTGGTTCGTCGTCCGCAGATCAAATGGAATCTCTTGTCCGGATCGTCGACTTATGAGGATAGTCGGCCTGCCGACAGCGTGGCTGTACCCAATTTCATAGAAGACGTTGGGGTTGTGAGAAGTTATGTCTGCTACAACCGCATCGCAATTGCGGATGCGATCCTGGATCAATTCAAGAATCCCCCCATTATATTCTATCTCGTCAGCTCGCTCCGCTACCAATCCAAGCTTTTCTGACACTTGACGAATGCCAAATACATAAGCATCGCGAAAGTCTGTCGAAAAGGGCATGGCCACGAACAGGCGCTTAATAGCCGACCGGCTGGAGTGTGCTTCCTCAGTCAATTGTGCTGATGAAATGCGCGGTTCACCTTCAGGCTGATTTTCTTCCTGCTTTAGAAGACGCGCCTTAAGGTCACGCAATTCAACTAGATCGATACTTTGCTCTTCACCCACCTCGCGGGCGCGCTTTGTAAAACCGGCCGCCGCGACTATTACACCGCGATGCATGAGATTGCGCTGTTTCAAGAGATTAGCGATCGCCGCAAAGCTGTACACGGCATTCGCATCCAAGGGTTGGCTATACGCTTTGCACTCAACGCCCAACTTAAAGAATTGCCAGAGAGAGTCTTCTCTCTAACCAATAGATCAACCTGAACACCAGCAACTGCAAGCTCGTGTTCGACGCCGGCTCCGAGAGCGCGATAGGCTTCGGCCACTTTGTTCACGAACTCGACGCCAGGCCTCGGCCCAACAGCATCTTTCGGTTTGAAGCGATCATCCGGTCGAGATTCAATCGTCATAATAGAACCCATTGTGCCATGTCGAAGAGGTCACCGCCAGAAGTGTTGGTCTCTGGTCGTTTCGTCGGGAATGCGGAGGTGATCCGGGCGCCGTTCAGCACTCTGTCTATGATCCATAAACGCTAGTGCTGTATCGGACGCGCCCCATGGTTACATGGGTAGGTCGGTCGAGAAGTCCTGCGGGCGCGTCCGATACAGCCGTTTGAAGGGAGCCGCACTCGGGGAGGCGTTTATGCATTTTCAATGGTATTGGGGATTAGGAGAAAGGCTCCGGGAACAGGTGCCGGACGTAATTGAGAGCGCTGGCC